>MDSZ01029295.1_pt1 | contig 10036 bp, 4 predicted proteins | sample 811201 | NCBI WGS metagenome assembly MDSZ01 (sample SAMN05326647, study PRJNA326480) | marine metagenome | isolation source: seawater | place: Indian Ocean: North | collected 2010 | reverse complement strand
TTGCACCTGTTCCGTTTGTTGAATTTAAAGTACTGGCATTAGGTGCATGAGAAGTAGTACCACCAATGCCGGGCAAAGTGAAAGTGATTCCTCCAATATCTCTAGTCAAAGAAGCATCTGCTTCTATTTTAATAACAAAGAAATCGTTATTTGCAACAGACCCTGTACCAAATGTAAAGTAGTTGACAGGAGAGCCGCCTGTATTTAAAGTCGTATTTGCTCTACCTCCACTTCTGTTAGAAGATGTGTGATATCTAAATTCAGTTCCCAGGTCAAGCCATTCAGATCCTGCCTCACCAGGAAGTCTTGCAAAAACTTTCATTTTTTGCGTGTCTAGAGAAGTACCCTGACTAACAATTGTTGGTATCGTAGTATTGCCAGCATTGAATTGAATCTTAAAATCCCTTATCGGTGAACCTGTTGTATTTTTAATCTTTCTATAGAAAGTTCTAAGCCCGGTCACTGGTGCATAGTTGGGTTGATCATCATAAATGTAACCGTTACCAAAATAAGAACCACCGTCGGCTACACTTCTAAAATCTCCGTTGTTAAGTGTTTGCGTTGGTGACTTCAAAACTCCATTATAAAATTGCATACCGTCACTGTGACCACCGTTACTTGCAGTCATGTGAACAGTAGAGTTCCAGTCGTAAGAGCCGCCGGTCACATCAGTTTGTGCATTAAAAGAGCCGCTCTGAAGTCTAAAGGCTTCGTGATCAAAAGTTTCGGATGTATCTGTAGAAGTTACTGAACCGCTGTACATCAAAAATCTGCCTGATGTAACTGATCCTCCAAAGCTTAGGCCTGTTTTAGTTGGATGTGCTACAGAAATGTCACCTGTTAAGGTTCCTCCCAACATTGTTGAAGTCGTTGTATTAAAAGAAGAAGTTACATTTAAAACTTTGGTGTGATCTTCTCCTACACCGATAGTTGGAACAGTTGAGGGTGTTGTCGATGAAATTGATGAGTTTGTAATTGAGTTCGATATTGCATTAGTTGCATAAACATGTTTGTAAAAGTTTTCAACTCTTACTCTATACTCACCTGAGCTGGTCACAGTATAGCGCACTCCTGACATATCAAATCTATTGATACCTCCATCGATGGAGGAAAGTGAGTCAATAGCAAACCCAGCATCATTTGCTGATATCGGAGTAGCTGCATTTGTTCCGTCTTGATCATAGACCCACTCTACAAAGTTTGTTGTATGTGTGGTTGAGCCTACAACATGTTTAACTTTGGCGTAATTGTATCCTTTTCTTTGAGAACCTGCAGCAATCGTATATTTTCCTGTCCTGTGTTGAAAAACAGGAAAATCAACATCTGACTGAGTTTTAGCACTTCCTGTTTGTGAAAGTTGAATAAAACCGGTAGAAGAATGGTCACCTGTTCCTAAGTGTGTAGCAGTACCTGAACCTGGGGCTCCATTTCCCACTGCTGATCCTGTCAATTCTATTGAAACCACAGTGCTTCCGTTGACCTCTAAGGAAAGAGTTCCACGTTCAGCATCACCGAAAGCGTCTTCCACGTGGTTGACAACTGAGCCTCCGTTGTAGTCTGACTGTAACTCCTTAGAGTTTATAAAACCAGATATTGTTGTAGGAGAATTGAAAACTGCTAGTCTTAAGTCTCCGCCTGATCCTGTCGCAACATTAAACTCGCTATTAATGTTGATTTCTGCAAGTGTATTAGAACCTGTATGTGCAGAACCAGTTGCGTAACCTGATGGGTTATTGCTGGATAAGTCACCGAAAGAAAGCCGAGCATCTGTGCCAGTTTGATCAGCATTGATGTCATTGACGTTTCGCGCAGGTGACGGAGCCAAATACTTGAGAACCTCATTGATTCTATCAATTGCCGTACCGATTGTTGTTGCTGATGTAAATGAAGTAAATAATCCATCTGCGTATGATCCGTCTTCTGCAGCCCCAATAGTTCCACCGCCAGACGACGCAGAAATTGTCACAGATCCGTTTGATTCTGATGCTACCGTAATATTAGATCCCGCTTTGATATATGAAGTTCCGTCAACTAAGTTAGTTAATGAACCGCTTAGGCCACCTTGGTCAATTATCATCCTATTGCCATTGGCAACACTAAATTTCATAACATCCAGATTATGATCGTATAGGACGTAACCTCTTTGCTCGTTGTCATTGTCACCAAAGTAGATTCTGCCTACTTGGTTGTTGGGAGTCAGTATTGATATGCCCGTACTTTCAGAACCTTCAATTATAAGATCATCAGCAAATCCACTTGGAGCAGGTTGACCAGAGTCACCAGATTTTATGTGCATTTTTCCTAATGGGTTTTCAACTCCAACACCAACGCTACCGGCCTCGTCTACAATTAACTTGGTGTTCGATCCAGTTCCAACATGGACTGAATAACCTATTGAACTGGTGTTAACCAAAAAACCGTCGGTTCGATCCCCAGGCATACCTACTCCGACCCCGAAGAGCGAAGTCGTGTTCCCTTGTTCGTTGTATTGACCCACTATGGTCTGACCAGAACCAGATGCTATTGTGTACATTCCTCCAGCATGAGAATAAGCTCCAACAGCGTCTGTGCTTAAGCCGCGTGCCGAGGCTGCAACGTTCGAAGCTGTTGTCAGCAAACCTTCTGTGTGTGAGCTTATACCCGAAGCCAGAGTTTTGTTGCCTTCTGCATGAGCGCCCTGCCCTGATGCGATAGTGTAAGCACCCTCAGCGTGAGCATATTGAGCACTCGCTGTCGCAAAATAACCTTCCGTGTGTGACCAAGCCCCCGCAGCCCTAGTTTGAAGTCCTTGAGCTTGTGAAGCCTGACCGACAGCTAAGGTGCTTTGACCAGCAGAGCTCGCTCCTTCACCAGATGCGGTTGTAAACATACCTTCTGAGTGCGCATAGTCACCGGATGCAAGATTGCTCCTACCTTCTGCATGTGCGTAGTTTCCTGCTGCTACAGCGCTGAGACCCTCAGCATGAGAATACAAACCAGAGCCAGTTGTCATCAAACCTTCAGTATGAGAACCTTCTCCTGACGCCAGTGTTGAATCACCTTCAGCGTGAGAATAAAGCCCGGAAGCAAGAGATTTGAAACCTTCAGCGTGAGAATAGCCTCCACTCGCTGTAGCAAACCATCCTTCAGCGTGAGACCGCGGTCCAGAAGCTAAGGTTCGATGCCCCTCAGCATGAGCTCCCTGTTGAGTGGCAGATGTTTCTTGACCTTCAGCATGAGCCGCCGTCGCACCGGCTGTTGTTCCATAACCTTCGGCATGAGAATATTGACCACTCGCTGTCGCAAAGTAGCCTTGTGCATGAGAGGCAAATCCAGATGCTCTAGTTAATCGGCCCTGAGAAAGAGCAGCTTGCCCCACTGCGATTGTGTTTTCTCCAAGTGATCTAGCCCCTTCACCTGATGCTGTAGTGTAAAGTCCACCAGCATAAGAATAATCTCCAGAAGCAAGAGTTTGTTGACCTTCAGCCGCAGCTGCATTTCCGTTTGAGTGAGATCTAAGGCCCGCTGCCCTTGAACCCTGGTTTGATGCTGTAGTGTGCATTCCTTCTGCGTGAGAATAAAGCCCGCTGGCTAGTGTGAAATACCCCTCAGCGTGAGAGTAGTTTCCTTGTGCTGTAGTACTCACACCTTCAGCATGAGAGTAGTGTCCCTGTGCTGTAGTAAACTCACCTTCTGCGTGTGATGCATCCCCAGAGGCTAAAGTTCGCTCTCCTTCAGCATGTGAGTATGGACCTGAACTAGTCGCAAAATACCCTTCAGCATGCGAGTAATTTCCAGCAGCAGTAGTTTGTGCACCTTCAGCGTGAGAAAAATCACCGGAAGAATTAGCACGGTCTCCTTCAGCGTGAGAGTACATACCAGACGCTGTAGAGACGTGACCTTCTGCGTGAGAAGCAAGTGCAGTTGCCTGGGACTGGAAACCTTCTGCGTGTGCATAACCAAAAGATGCTGTTGAAAAGTAACCTTCTGCATGAGAAAAGTTTCCGGAAGCTAGCGTTAACTGACCTTCAGCGTGAGAAGCCTCACCGGAAGAATTAGCACGGTCTCCTTCAGCATGCGAGCTTTCTCCGGATGCGAGGGTATGTGTGCCTTCAGCATGTGCATATTGCCCCGAACTAGTAGCGTGGTACCCCTCTGCATGCGACCTATGGCCTTGTGCTTTTGTAAAGTATCCTTCTGAGTGTGCCTGAATTCCTGAGGCGTTGGTGTCACCACCCTCAGCATGAGATCCTGCTCCGTTAGCTATAGTTGACTTGCCTTCTGCATGTGAGTATTGACCTGAAGCAGTTGCATAATATCCTTCGGCGTGCGCATAAGCGTTGCTTGCTAAAGTTCCATAACCTTCTGCGTGTGCCGCGGCTGTGGTTTTAGTAAGCGTTCCCTCAGCATGAGAGTAGTGACCTTGTGCTGTAGTATATTGCCCTTCAGCGTGAGACCCGATTCCACTTGCAGTGGCAAAATACCCTTCGGCATGTGAGTAAGTTTGAGCAGCTCGTGTGTAGAAACCTTCAGCATGAGCCCAAGCACTAACAACATTAGAAGCATAACCTTCAGCGTGAGATCCTTTTCCTGCTGCTACACTAAACTGCCCTGCTGATCTAGCACCTTCCCCTGAAGCTGTAGTATAAAGTCCAGAAGCATGCGCATAGTCACCAGAACTAGTAGCGTGGTATCCCTCTGCATGCGATGAAAACCCTGACGCCAACGATCCAGAGCCTTCAGCGTGAGCGAAATGCCCTGTGGTCCTTGTTCTGTAGCCTTCTGCGTGTGAGTACCCTGCTGACGTATGAGTGAGGGCGCCTTCTGCGTGACTATTAACACCCTCAGCAGTAGTCTCATAACCCTCAGCGTGAGAGTACGTATATAATGCGCGAGTTTTATAACCTTCAGCATGAGAGTAAAAACCGCTCGCTGTGGTAAATTGACCCTCTGCATGAGCAAAGCCGCCACTTGCCAACGTGTTGCGTCCTTCTGCGTGTGAGTATTCAGATGCTACTCCGTTAAGTGCTTGGTTTAAAGAGCCGCTTATTTGTACAGGACCGACGAAAGCAGAGGTCCCAGAAACGTGAAACCTTACATCTGAGCCTACAGAATCTGCAGTATAGGAAAACCCTTGGCTTGAACCGGCGATTGACACAGAAGCTGTTGTAACAAACTCAGAGGGTTGTGGAACGTGAAAGGTTCCTGTCGCATGAGACCCAATCTGAACGATCTCATTAGATGATCTATAGAATAGCTTAGAAGATCCTCCAACATCTTTTGAATAGATTGCTACTTGGTCAGTTAAAGCTTCAGGATCAGAACCTTTTTCTGTTAGGTAAATACCACCGCTAATATGATGGTCGGAATTTACAGTGGTATTGACTTCAGCAACAAGTTTTTCTGCGTAGAAAGTACCGCTAACAACAACATCACCTCCGAAGAGTGTGACTTTAGACCGGTTGTTACTAACGACAGAGTTGTTGTTTCCAGACACAAAAAGAAAAACATCATTACCGACATTAGTAAGCATGTCAGACTGATACCCGCCTTCAAAGTTAGTTGCATCAGAAGCGCTATATACCAGTAGTGCCGGCTTTCCAGTCTCAGATCCTGATATTATTATTTTCGAAGTTCTTACTTGATTTGCTTTAAAATCTTTTGCCATTTTATCTTCCTTCAGCAACTATTATAAAGTCACCGCTAACTCTTTTTGCTTCCGTGTGAGAAGGGTCAGATCCACCTGAAAGTGATCCTGTTATATGAAAAGAATCATTAGAGTATGTGATATCATTTTCACCAATTGTTACATTATAAGCAGCTAAGCTTTCTGGACTATGACGGCCGTTTCTAAGGGTTATTTTGCCGTAGTAAGGTGTATTCGTTAGTCTAGACTGTGCTACTGAACCTGTGACGACTTCTTGAGCAACCAAAACTTCTGTGGACGTACCGGTAATGTCAGAAATAGTTATCAGACCTGATGGATTCGACATGGCACCATTTTGATCCAGTGTGACCGTCACATTTCCTCCGGAATTGTGCATGATATCAATTGTTGAATTCAAAGCATCGTCCACTGTGCTAGTTGCTGTTACATTTATTGACCCACCAGTGCTTCCATTAATGGCCCTGACAAAATGATTCTCCACATCATCAGATGATCCATCGGTTGTGATAACATCCAGATCGTTTGTGAAGCTATTTGAAAATCTAATTACCCTTGAGTTTCCAGCACCGTCATTTACTGTCAAAGTCGAACCATCTAAGCTCGTTCTGTTACTAGCATTTGTTGCTGTCATTGTCAATACGACAGTGCCCATGATATGTCCGAGGCTTATCATAGTAGTAGGATCAGTCGAGGAACTACCTTGAGCTAACGAGGCAGTAACTGCGTTTCCAGGTATAGTAGGGCTAATGACCAGCGACACTCCATCAGATTCCTGGTTAATTGCTGTGCCTACACTTACGGACAGAGTAGACCCTGATGTGCCTTCTATGGCTTTAGCAATTCTAGCTTCCATTAAGTTTGCATCACCCGGTGTTCCACCGCTTGAAGCAGGTAGATGAGAATCATTAGTAACTGTGTAAGCAAATGTAAGAGTTCTTGTTGATGAACCGTCTCCAATAATGACACGAGCGTCTGCTAAATCCATTGTGCCCATTGACGCATCCAGTGTCAAACGCTTTCCAGTACCTGACGGAATGGAAATAGATTTTTCAGGATTGTTGTTAACTTCACCTGTTGTTATCACAAAATTTCTAATTCTCATGACTATTACTCAGATTCAAGGATTAACCAACCACTCTTAATACAATAACGTCCACTGTTCCAGTAAAAGCAGCACTAGCATCAATTTTAACCTGTGTTGTACTAGTTGAAGCATCATCTATGGCTAGTGTTACCTGTGCAGAGTCATTAACAGTTGTTTCCCGGGCACTAACCAAAACTCTAAAATCTGTGTTTGGATAAGCTGATTCAAAAACTCCAAACTTTGACTCTTCGTTATTAAACTCAACTGTGAGCACTTCTATTTCTAAACCAGAGTCTGCTTGTAAAACAGGACGCCTAGGTGCTCTGATTAACGGATACTTTTTACTAAATCTGTTTCTATCAACAGTTCTTGTTGTGACTTTTGCCATTTGATTACCTTACCTCTCAGATAAATATGCTGCTTTTATAACACCTTGCTAGCATACGTTGCTAAAGCTGATCTTTCTCCTCTTTCTAAATAGACATGCGCTTGTAAATTACTGGTTCCGAACCTGTCTATTGTGATCGACAATCCGTTAGATCTTTTGTCAATATAGTGAGTATCAATCTGATCTGTGTCACCCATAAGAACTATCTTTGATCCCTCACCAATTCTGGTGATCACTGTTTTTAACTCATGGATTGAAGCATTTTGTGCTTCATCTACTATTATAAAAGAATTGTTGAATGTTCTCCCTCTAATAAATGCTAATGGAGCTATTTCAATTTGCCCTTTTTCTATCATAGCTTCGAAGTATGTCTTATCTTTAAAGTGGTGTCGAAAGTTATCTAATAAAGGAGACATCCAAGGCTCCATCTTTTCATTAACGTCGCCGGGCAGAAAACCAATGTCTCTTCCTACAGGTTCTATATTCCTAGTAACCACTATTCTCTCATACTTCCCTGTCATAAGTGAATCCAAGCCAGACATGAGAGTTAAAAATGTCTTACCAGAACCAGCCCTACCTGTCAGACAAACCAAAGGTATTTGATCATCGTTTAAAACATGAAGCGCAAATTTTTGTTCTTTGTTTCTAGGGCGAACATCTGTACTATTGGACTTGACATCGGGTAGCAAGTTCAAATTTCCGTTTTTATGAATGCAAAGTGCTGACTTACCTTGAGAATTTCCTTGAAGTATTACAAATTCATTTTCATTGAGTGAGTTTTCTAAACAAATAGAGCCCTCAGTGTAAAGTGCATCAATGTCAGAATCTTCAACCTTTAGAATGGTATTTTCTTCTTCGTAGACATCATCAGACTTAATGTGATCTTTGTAATAGTCCTCTGCTTCCAAACCTAGAGCATCACACTTTACACGCAAGTTAATGTCTTTTGTTATGACTTTGACAATTTTGTTTTCTTTTTGAAGGCTTAAGGCAGCAGCAATAATTTTATTGTCACCTTGTGACTCGTCTAGACCTGTGTTTGTTTTCTCATGAGTTATAAGCACTCTGACAGTTTGATTTTCTTCATCTATCATAACCCCTTCATCTAGTCTGCCCATTGATCTAAGAAAATCAAGAAATCTATTGACGTAACGCGCAGATTCACCTAGGATACCTGGTTTTTCTTTAAATCTATCAAGTTCGTCTAAAACAACTAGAGGGATTACAACATCATTTCCACTAAAAGAATGTATTGATTCTTTATCGTAGAGTAATACAGACGTGTCAACAACTAAAATTTTTCTGTCGTTCATTGTAAATTTTTCCTTTGAGTCATAATCTTATTGTAAGTAGTGGAGATATATGAGTAACTTAAAAGATTATAAATGCATTCAAATAATAAAAAATAGGGGCATCTCTTGTGAAGAGAAAGAGTGCCGGCACTGGATGGCTTGTGACAAAAGTCATAATTGTTCTGTGATTGCATCTGAGGACGGTCCCAAAACATTACAGGAAATCGGAAACTATTATGGGATATCAAGAATGAGAGTCTGTCAAATAGAGAAATCACTTTTAGAAAAGCTAAAAAGCTCCAAGCTGCTTTCTGAATTTGACCCTTCGTCATCCTGATAGCATACAAATAGCAATTAGTCCCGGTACCTTTTCTTTAATGTAGACACCTGAAAACAAAGTGTCTGTTCTTCCTCCAACATAAGAAAATGCTGCTTCCAAGTTTTTAGAAACTTTAGGGTCCGATGCCATTTCTGTATTTGGCACTAAAAGAAGCGTCCCTGTTTTAGTATGAGAAGGTGGAGGAGGACACGGAGAAGCCTTGATACAACCGGAAAGGACAGCAGCTCCTAAGTCTCGCCTATCTGTGTCTCTTATCACCGTGCTACCTATAACATGCCTGCCCGGTGTTGCCAGACATTTTTCAAGATCTTTAGAATCAAAAGTTTGAACATCTGAATGAGTAGCCGCTAACTTAAAAACCTGTGAGAGTAATTTAGCAAAGTTTTTGTTCGCAACAGGTAGTAAATTTAACATTCCTACTTTGTTTCTTAAGAGTTGAAGCTGTCTTTCGTTGTCAATAACAATGTGAGGTCGGCCTTCTACGTCTGAGAGAAGCTCCTCGTAGTTGTTTTTAATTGTAGAGTTCAGAAGCTCCTGAGCACTTGGTTTTGATACTATGTAAACAACTTTTCCTGACGCGCTAATTGAAGTAAGATATCTTTCTAGACTACTGTGAAGAACTGAACATGCACTTCCTGTCCCGCCACCTCCACCTGCCATAACAAAAATCCAATCAGGAGTTCCAAGCCTAGCTCGGACAGCATCTTCTACTAGCGCACTGTTTTCACCAAGAATTTTCTTTCCCAATGCGACGTCTTTGCCCACACCGTCTGCCCCGGGTATTAAAAGAAAATTTTCATCTGATACACCATCTGGTTGATCTTTAATAGTGGTGTTTACTAAAAGTGTCCTATTGAATCCTACATCAATAAAGGCTTTAGCAAGTTTACCACCTCCGCCTCCAACACCAATAAAAGCACATTCTATAGCACTGTCTGCTGTGTTGTCAGGTAAAAGTTCTGCTGTATCTTCTACAACTTCCTCAGAATACGCTTCGACAAAGTCAAAGTCATCATCGAATTCACTCATTATAACATCTCCTAAATTTTCTTTCTCAGGGTTTATAGGTTGTTTTTTTGCGTAGTTTTTTTGTGTATCTTTAATGCTCAAAAAACTGCTTTTAACAGAGCTACCCATTATAAAACCTCAGATAATAAATATGCTTATCACCTAAGATAGCATGAAACCAATAAAAATATGGACCCGGGGGGATTCGAACCCCCGTCCTAAACTCTTCTAATAATACGTCGTTCACAAGGTTAGCCGGTTTTGAATAGATCCGGCA
>MDSZ01014916.1_pt1 | contig 10036 bp, 17 predicted proteins | sample 811201 | NCBI WGS metagenome assembly MDSZ01 (sample SAMN05326647, study PRJNA326480) | marine metagenome | isolation source: seawater | place: Indian Ocean: North | collected 2010 | reverse complement strand
TAAACCAAAAGCCCCGCGACAGCACACAAGCAAACCCAAGGCGTCTACGAAGCCCAAATCCAAAAAAACTTTTGAGTTTAATGGTATGCATAAAGACGCAGTAGGGGCGCTATGCTCTCTAGGCATAAAAAAGACTGAGGCTAAAAATTTAGTCATGTCTTTATGCAAGAAAAAGAATTATAATTCCCTAGATTCATTGATTGACGATTGTTTTTTGTGTATTAAGAGTGTCTAAGGTAGGAGTTCTAATGAATAAGTTTTTTGCGCAAATTAATAAAACTGCCATAAATGCTATTGATTCTATGGTTTATTCAAAAGATAAAGACCCTGAAAAAAGCATACCAAAGGTAGTTTCTATAGGCTGGAAGAATGTTTTATCAGATCCACAGCTAAACAGTAGCGACTCTACCTTAAAAGAACTCCAATATCTAGAAAAGATAACAAAGTCTAGAACTAAAAAAGAAGAAGAAATGGTTATGATAGTTGATGACAATGTTACAGATCTATTCATGCCATATCTTAAAAAACACAATCTAAAACTCCCTAAAAATCTCATAGATTCGCTGTGGGACAAGGTAATAAACCCACTCACCATGAATCTAAAATGGCAATACAATAGGGCTAGACCCTATCAAGTAGCCCCAAAGAGAGGGATTGAAATAGATTATATAGAAACTGACACACACCATACACCGTCCTACCCATCTGGACACACTGCGTATGGCGCAATGTTGGCTTCTGTTTTGTCAAATTTTTATCCAGAGCATTCTTCTGCTTTATATAGTCTTGCTAATAAAGTAGCAAAAGCTCGTGAATTACAAGGTGTGCATTATCCTTCAGATAACGATGCGGCAATGGTTATAGTTGGTGCAATCTGGGAAGATGTAAAATACGATATATTATAAGGAGCATAAAATGCCTTTATTTAATGGCCCAATAGCATGTTTCGTTAGAAAACATAGACTAGTTAGGCGAACAGCCTTTATTGGTGGTATTCTAGTTGGCCTCTACTTCCTCGGTGCTTGGCAGGGGTGGTGGGATAGATTTTTATTTTAAGGAGAACTGATTATGCCACTTCCAAAAAAGGGTGACAAAGAATCTAGAGAACAATTTATGTCTAGATGTATGTCCGATAAAGACAGCAAAAAAGAGTTTCCAGACAGTCAACAAAGAATAGCTGTTTGCTTGAGTAAAACCGGCGCTTCCGCGATGGAATCTGCTGATTTCATTTATCACATGGAAACTTTTGGCTACACCGAAGACATAAATGAAAATAACTTTTATGTTCCAGAACAATCTGAATATGTTGATTTTAATGAGCAGTCACAAGAATGGGATATCTCTGTAGCCAAACCGGGACTCTGGGAAAATATTCGCAGAAAGAAAGAACGAGAAGGTAAAAACTATAAACCTGCTCGCACAGAAAAAGAAGGGCGTCCAAGCCAAGAAGAGCTAAAAAAAGCCCAATCTGACAAACCGGGACCAAGAGATCCTCGCAGGACGCCAGCCCCGAAGAAAGACCAGAAGAGAGGCTCAAAAAGAAATAAGCCTGATAGCGCAAAAAATCCAAGTGGAAAAATTACCTTTAGTAAAAAGACAACTGAAAGACTTTCCAAAAAAGTAAAGGAACACAACGCTAAAGGTAAAGGATCAAAGGCCACTCTTGGAATGTTGAAAGCCGTATACCGCAGGGGTGCTGGAGCTTATTCTACAAGTCACGCGCCCAAGATGTCTAGAGATGGATGGGCCATGGCCAGAGTCAATGCTTTTTTGACTTTGCTTAGAACCGGACGCCCATCAAATTCTGGATATACGCAAGATAATGATCTGTTACCAAAAGGGCATCCTCGCAAATCTAAAGCCGAAATGTCCCCTAAGCAAAAACAGGCTCTTGATAAAAACAACGACGGCAAAATTACCAAGGAAGATTTTGAGCTTCTTAGAAAAGATAGAAAAGATGAGTCAGAAGCTGGTTTTACATACGAAAATCCAAGGACCGGAGAATTATTTACCTATAGAAGAAAAGGCGTTTATAAAAAGGATGGGGTTGTTCTTGTATACAAGGGAAAATCTGCTGAGTATCAAGGAAGAAAGGTAAAATTAAACAAACCATTTAGAACTCCAGACGGGCCTAAAAAGTTCGCTGTTTATACAAAAAATGAAAAGGGTTCTGTTGTGATTGTTAGATTTGGAGATCCAAATATGGAGATCAAAAGAGACAATCCAGAACGAAGGAAAAGCTTTCGAGCTAGGCATAAATGCGACACGGAACCCGGACCTAAGTGGAAGGCTAGATATTGGTCTTGCAGAATGTGGTAGGAGATGCTTTATTTGACTCTAGAACTGGAAAGTATAGGCACTACAGATGGTAAAATGAAGGCATATCAAAGATTTGCAGAAGTTCTGTCGGATATTACGTTGATATTTTTAATATTAGCGCCACTACTATCAGTATCTGCAATAGTTACTTTGTGGATGTACTATTTAGGCTATAAGATATTTAGCTTAGACTTTTGGTACTAAAAATTGAATATATAACAAAAGAGGATTAAATTGCTAAACTTAACTGCGCCCATAAATAGTTTAGGGTATGGGGTAGCTGGATATAATATTTATAAAGAGTTATACAAACTTCATCCATCCACTGCCCTCTACCCTATTTCTAATCCAGAATTTATTGATAATTATGTTGAGGCTGGCCTCAAAAATAGGGGCTGTTTAACAGACGCCCCTTCTGTAAAAATATGGCATCAAAATGATATTCACACCCACATTGGGAAAACTCTACACGTCGGATTTCCAATTTTTGAACTAACAGAGTTTAATGAAGAAGAAAAACTAAGTATTCAACATTGTGATCGTGTGTTTGTCTGTTCTGAGTGGGCCAAGAGCATAGTTATAGACCAGACTAATTTATCGAGCGATGATATTCATGTAGTTCCTCTTGGTGTAGATTCAGAAATATTTGAGCCAAGCTTATCCAGAAGGCCAAATACTGTATTTTTTAATTGTGGCAAGTGGGAAAAGAGAAAGGGCCATGATATATTGGTCAAATGTTTTAACGATGCTTTTACCCATTCTGATAGTGTCGAGCTTTGGATGATGTGCGACAACCCGTTTATAGGTGAGCAAAATAACGCTTGGCAACAACTGTATAAAAACAGCCCCCTTGGGGATAAAATAAGAATAATTCCAAGGCAAGCTTCACACAGAGATGTGTATAATATCATGTGTCAATCTGATTGTGGTGTGTTCCCGGCCAGAGCAGAGGGCTGGAATTTAGAGCTTCTTGAAATGATGGCGTGCGGTAAGCAAGTAATTACCACTAATTATTCTGCTCATACTCAGTTTTGCAATAAAGAAAATTCACACCTTATAGACATAACAAATTTAGAAACAGCTCATGATGGAGTATTCTTTTCTGGCTCGCATGGAATGTGGGCAAATTTATCAAGCGATCAAGAAGAACAACTTGTGTCGCATATGCGCGCGATTCATCAAAATAAACAAAGCGGATTACAGCTAAATATTGCTGGAATAAAAACCGCAAATAATTTATCATGGCACAATTCAGCGCAAGAGGTTATCAATGGACTTCAGCACACCACGTAAAATATTAAACTCGTACAGAGATGGATTTGTTGGTAGTATCTGTGACCCAGAAGATGTGGCAAAGCTTTTAGGAGAACTCTCTACTCCTGTGTTTGGAGCGGCTGCGCATCATCTTTATGGAGATGGAGAGGGCAAGATATCACTTCCATTCAAATCTCTATTAAAATTTGATCCGTCGTTTGGTCCAACAGAAAGACAAACAACTGGAGATTGCGTAGCCCATTCTACTAGAAACGCCGTAGACATTACTAGGTCAGTGGAGATTGACATCAAAGGCGATAACGAAGAGTTTGTTGCTAGAGGGGCCACAGAAGCTATCTATCAATCAAGAGGCCATATGGGACAAGGTATGACTTGTAGTGGCGCTGCAAGATATGTGCATGAAACTGGCGGCATATTGCTTAGAAAAGACTATGGCGATGTTGACTTGTCTAAATACAATTCAAGTCTTGGAGCAAAAAAAAGAATACCTAAAGACGTATACATAACCGAAGCAAAAAAACATCAAGTGAAAACAATTTCTAATATCAGAACAGTAGAAGAAGCAAGAGACGCACTAGCTAATGGATATGCTTTATCTGTTTGCTCTGGCTATGGCTTTTCAAGCGTTAGAGATAAAAATGGCATCGCTAAAAGATCTAGCGGGTGGTCACACGCAATGGCTTGGATAGCATGTGACGATAGTAGAGAAATATACAATGAAACTTTATTTTTAATTCAAAATTCTTGGGGTATATGGAATTCTGGACCTAAAAGACTAGGCCAACCTGAAGGCAGCTTTTGGATCAGAGAAAAAGATGCTCGCGGAATGCTTTCTGGAGGTGGCGCTTGGGTATTTAGCGATGTAGATGGCTTTCCAGCAAGAAATATAGACTGGACTATAGACGAGGTTTTTTAAAATGAAAAGTAAGAACGAAGATTTTGTCGGAAAATTCATCATAGCCATGATATTAGCAGCCTTGCTTTTATTAATTTTTACAAATTCTGAAAACAATTCAAGTTTTCAGATGACGAATGACGAAGTAACAACTATAATAAATCAGACAAATGAAGCGTTTGATTTAGCAGAAGAAAAAATACTTAATAATAAGCCTAACCCGGATGACGCACCCAAAGGAATAGATCCAGATCCAGATAAATGTATTTGTGGCGGAACGGGTATAATAATACAAGGTGATGGGCATGAAACAAAATGTCCTTATCACGGTAAAGATTAATGGAGTTTGTCCATGTGGGACAAAAGTTGTAAAGGATTTAGATATTTATTTTAATAATGGAGAATTTTATGAGCGGTAAAGTTAAATCACTTATTACGTCTCGAAGATTTTGGGTTTCTGCTGTTGGACTGGCTGCTGTCTGTTCATCAGAACTTTTTGGAATTACTCTTGACACAGAGCAAATCGTCGGTGTCGCTACGATTGTAGTAGCTTGGGTAATTGGAGATACTGTTCGTGTTACCGAATAATATAACAGGGTACAACAATGATTGATTTTATAAAAGAATTGAGTTTGTTTCAATGGGTGTTGATTGCTGGTGGGGCTTTGCTTATATTTCCAATCATCAAAGATTTTTTTATCGATGAGGAAGAAGGTCCGAATCTAGATGACCCCATTAAGAATATTGAAAATTCAAATGCTTTAACATCAATTGTATATAAATGGGAAGTGTTGTACAATGCGTGTTCTGATATGAACTTGGAAGACGCGCAAGAAAAATTAGAAGAAGTCTTCCCAATGTTTGCCAGATTGAGAGACTCCAAACCTGCAAAAAAAGTTAATAAACAAGAGGAGCAGAATAGTTATGAGTGAAAGACTTAGACTGCTGGCTGGAGCCTGCTTAATCTTAATCGCTTTGTTTTGGAATAACTTGGGTGACATTATACCAACTATACCAGACGAAGATGAAAAAATCGTAATTGAAAAACCTGATTCTGACATGATTGAAGAATGGAATGATGTTTCTGATTCTATTACAAATTCTTCAGACGTGCTAAGACTTTGTATTTTCAATAAAGTGTTTGCCGACAGGGTTAAAAACTACGAGGCATCAGCCCAACAAATTAATGATGTATATGTTGAAGCTGCAAAAAACTGCTTTGGAGAAACCCTGAAGGGCAAATACAATTTGCTAGGACCAGCCACCGAAGGAGCGATGGCTTCGGTTCTAGGCCAAGAAGATCACAAAACTACAGACTTCGAAAGATCAACACTCAGTAAAAAGTTTATGGCTTTTGCTTGGAACTTAAATAATAAATTGTAAAAGGAATAATATGAATTTGATTGAAGCCACTGAAAGTCAACTTAGAGCGACACTTGATAGGTGCGCATTTGAAATCAATGTCTGTGTGCAAGATCAGGCTGAAAATAATCGCTATGATAAATTCGCAGCGACTCTAAAAGAGTATGCAGAAACAGCCACCGCGCTTGAGGTTTTAGAAAAAGTAAAATTACAACTGTCGGAAAAAGAGAAAAAAGATGAAGATTAAAGTAACTTTTTTAGTTATACAATCTTTAAAACAATTGAATTTTACTAGTCCTAGATATTTTCAAATCCTGTTTGATGACAGCAAACAGATTCCTCATCATTACATCTCTACAAAAAACGAAGAAGAAACCTTAAGGCAGATAGCAGAAAAACATCTCAATATTGATTTTGACTGGATGCAGACCGATGTTTGCGGCTTCAGGAAAATAGCTCAGGAAGAGTTTGAAGTGGTATATGTTAGCTATGTGCCACAAATTGACAACTCTAATAAGTCTGGCTTTTTTCTTCCTGATTGCGACCTAGATAAACATAACATTAAATTAGATCCATATTATGAACGATTACTTTCAGAAAGATCCAGAGGCTTCTGAGGAAGGTCTGGCCGAATTAAAAATTCACGTAAACAATAACGGAGAAATTTCGTTTAATTGCAGTTGGGAACCCACTGAATCTGGAATAGGAGCTATATCTTCTGTTTTTTTTGGTATTGCATATAGCGATCTGTCAGATAAAATATTAAACCATCTAAAGTCTCAGTGTGTATTAGAAGGTGCTGAAGAAGATTTCTTCAGAATAGTGGAGACCATAAAAATTCTTATTGCAAACAGAGAAAACGAGTTAGAAGAAACAAATCATGATGACTCTTTAGTTGTTAATCCACGCGACGTTACAAGACTATAAACAATCTTTAAAGGAGATTATTATGTCTAAGCCTAAACAAATCGCTTGGGAAAGTTGGAACGCTAAGGCTCAAGAAATTATAGATATTTCTAATAACTTTACTATGCCAGAGGTTAATTCTGAGGAGATGACATATAACGGAGTTGAAATTCCACCGGAGCTTTTTTCTCCAGAATTGTTTTTACAACCTCAAAAGATAATAAACACACCTATAGGAATTTATTCTCAAGACTCCACCCTCAAGCCATCAGACAGATGGGACTGTTGGGTTGGTTATACAAACTTTGACGTAACTAAGAGAATATCAAATTTAATAGAAGATACTGAAGGTGTTGAAGCGCTGAGAGTTTTAAGTAGATATTCTTTTTTTCTGGGCGTGGGAAAATTATTTGACATCAAAGAAGTGCGCAGGAAAATAGAAAAACAGCTTTGTGTTTACACTGAAGAAGAAATACTTTCAAACGAGAACACACAGGCTACAGTAGATCTAGTGAAAGAACAACTTCAAAGTAAGAAATACTGGTCGATACTCGTATCGCCAGAAGGAAAAGTTGAGTATATCGTATCAGACAAAATGGATAAAGGTTATCTTGAAGGTCTGAGTGGTTTGTTAAAGTTGAAACAAGATATTGGTGGAATTATTTTAAGAGGTAATAATGGATAACATTGAAAACTATTTGAAAAATCCAGACGTTGTGAACATCATGAATGCCGTGTCTAATAAATATTCTAAGTCTATAGATTTAGATGAAATAGACTCCATAAAAATGTTGACCCTTTGGAAATGCATTAAAAAATTTGATCCTGATCGCGGCGCTAAATTCACATCTTATTTGTATCAGCAGCTTTCTTTTGCTTTTAAAAACGAACTTAAAAAAAAGAAGCAAATGTGGTATCGAGATAACGTACAAATAGATGGTACAACAAGCAGTGATAGCTATGATTCATTTGTTGAGTTTAGAGACACCATATCTGGACTACCAGAGGAAGTTTCTACCATTTTACAACAAAGATTTCTTGGAAATATGACAATGGTTGAGATAGCTAGAGCCAACGGCTACAGCAGAGAAACGGCCAGAAGACGACTAAAAACAGCTATAAAAATTTGCAAAAAAAGCAATGAAATAATTGCATAATTTGTGTATACTTTTTCGGATATGGATCTTTTTTGGATGACTAGGATAATATATATTACTATTTTTTCTAAGGGAGATCTATAATGGCAGTTCCTAGTAACAATGCCGCATATTTGGTGAATACCACTGGCGGCACTTACATTGATCAGACTCAGGGTGGAACCCTTCTTGGTAACACTTTCACCAACACTGATCAAATCACTAAAGCTTTGGCATTGAAAGACAATGCTACAGAATTTAAAGATGGCACAAAACCAAAAGTCCTTGACAATGGTTTAAGCGCTAATCAAAAAGCTCTTACTGCTGGTACTTTTGCTTACGAAGAAGAGGGCAAATACGTTATTGCCGCCAGCAGCGATACTCTTTCTGGCGTTTCCAAGACTAATATCTTGATCACTGGTCAAGGTAACGATCTTAATGCTATCCATCAGTTCTTGCACTCGTTTGGCGCCAAGACTGTTACCGCTTTGCGTGCTGGTAGATTTAGTTGGACATCAACTAAACGAACTGGTGCAGCTATCGGTGCTAGAATCAACTGGCTCAATATTGCTTCTGGTGGCATGGATTCTGCTTCGGCTCCAGACGCGCTTAATGAAGACATGTTTGATCCAGTGGCTGGCTCAACTGGCCGCAAAACTGACAGCGCAGCCAATCCAACTCGCGCAATCCCCGGTGAATTGGTAATGAAGGTTGACTTCGTTACTCTCACCGTTGCGTCTGGTGGAGACTTCTTCGATTACAAAGCCATCACTGGCATGTAATCTTGAATGATTTTAGGGGGCGGGGCGACCCGCCCCTATTTTTTTTTCTATATGGGAGCAGCCAGATGCCAGAAACTTGGGAGCTAGTCAGAAGCGCGTTAGAGTTAGTAGTGCTGCCCTTATTGGGGTGGGTGCTTTGGAGCATAGTAAGCCACAGCAAGCAAATAATTGTCTTGGAGGAAAAAGTGAACGATTCATTAAATAGACGCATGACATCTATCGAACAAAAAGTAGTGAGCATGGAGACAAAAATAGAATCAAAGATGGACGCACTAGAAGAAAGCGTAGTGGACTGCAAGCTCGCCATCAACGATAAGATAAGTGAAAAATTCGATACCTTAATAGACAAGCTGGAGAAAAAGTGATGGGTATCACTTCTCTTATACTCGATGCCGTCATGGAAGAATTAGGAATTACCAAAGAAATGGTTGACAAAATCAAGTCTATGATAGATAATGTTGATATAAGAAAAGATGGCGACCAAACAGTGATTGAAATCAAATTAAATAATATAAAAGTCATCATAGATAAATAATTGAAAGCCGCTAAAGGACAGACATGCAAGTAAAAAAAAGAAGCGGTGAGCCTGAACAGTACGACGTGGAAAAAATACACAAAGTAGTACAGTGGGCCACTGAGGGCATTAATGGTGTTTCTTTTTCTGACATCGAAATGAATGCTAATCTTTCTCTTAGGGATGGTATATCAACCTACGATATTCATAAAATTCTAATTAAATCAGCAAACGATCTGATATCTGAGTCAAATCCAAATTATCAATATGTTGCTGCGCGACTTCTCAATATGGAGCTTAGAAAAGATGTTTGGGGTCACGGCAATCAAAGCCCGGATCTACAACACTTTCTAGAAATCAAAGTTGATAATGGTGTATACGATCCATTCATTTTAGATAAATGGTCTAAAGAAGATATATCTGTTTTCTCGTCTTACATCAATCACAAAAGAGATGATCTATTTACTTACGCTGGTCTTCAGCAGATGATAGATAAATACTTGGTTAAAAATAGAAGCACGGGGCAGATATATGAAACACCCCAGTTTGCATATATGGCAATAGCTATGTGTTTGTTTGATGCTGTCGATGCGGTTAAAGAAGCATACGATACATATTCAACATTTAAAATAAATCTACCCACGCCAATCATGGCGGGAGTAAGAACTAATATAAAGCAATTTGCTAGTTGTGTTTTGGTTGACGTTGACGATGATTTGGATGGTATCTTTTCGTCATTGCACGCTGTTGGCAAATACACTGCTAGAAGGGCTGGTATTGGTCTTAACATAGGGCGTATGCGCCCGATAAATTCGCCTATTCGCGGCGGAGAAGTTATCCATACTGG
>MDSZ01176563.1_pt1 | contig 10037 bp, 7 predicted proteins | sample 811201 | NCBI WGS metagenome assembly MDSZ01 (sample SAMN05326647, study PRJNA326480) | marine metagenome | isolation source: seawater | place: Indian Ocean: North | collected 2010 | reverse complement strand
TTAAATGATTTAAATGGAGATCCAATCCAACCTGAGTCTTTCAATGGAATAAAATTGGTAAATGTGTGGGCGAGTTGGTGCATTACTTGCCTTGTTGAACACCCATTTTTAACAAAATTATCAGATAACAACATTAAAATTATAGGGTTGAATTATAAAGATCCTGATGATTCAGGAAGCCCAGCTAAGGCAATTGCTTGGTTGAGAAAACATGGTAATCCGTACTTATTCTCAATATATGATCCAAGAGGTGATTTGGCATTTGATCTTGGTGTGACAGGGGCTCCTGAAACTTATTTAATTTTTAACAATAAAGTTATAGCTCATATTCAAGGCGAAATGAATCAATCAAAATGGGATAATATTTTTCTTCCCTTAATTGAGAAAGCTAAGCAGGGATCATTATGATTAACAAATTAACAATAATTCTTACTACTCTTTTTCTATCTGTACCTGCTTTTAATGAGATGGTATATGAATTTAAAGATTCGTTGCAGGAAAAAAGATTTTATTCGTTGATTTCAGAAATTAGATGTCCAAAATGTACTAGCGGTAGTATTGCTAGCTCTGATGCTCCTGTGTCACGAGATTTAAAAAATAAAGTCTATGAACTAGTTCTTTCTGGATCTTCTGATGCAGAAATAAAAGAATATGTTTCAGATAGATTTGGTAATTTTTCAGATTATAGGCCCTCGTTGGAAGGCGTTAATTATTTTTTATGGTTTGGACCATTTTTATTTTTTGCACTAATTCTGGCAATATTTTTATTAAAGCGTCGGGTCTGATGATATTAATCATTTCGGTTTCAATAATTTTATTATTACCAGTTATTTCTTATTTAGCTCAACCACTATCAAGCCAAAAATCTTTAGTTTTTTTATTTACATTTTTATTTTTTGGCGGGTTTGTTTTAAATTTTCTTTCTAGCAACCCTCTTATTGGGTCATGGGTTAAGGCAACGCAATCTGATGCAGTTCTCAATACCATTATTAATGATGGAGAGCTTGATAATTTTTTAATAAATAAATATTTAGAAAATACGAGCTCAGAAGATGAATCTTTTCTTCTTGGAGCCCAAGTTTTTTATAAGTCTTTAGAACTTAAATCTTTTAACTCTGCAGAAAGCATGCTCAGGGTATTGAATTTAAAGTTTTCAGGAGAGAATTTTCAAGTTCCAATTTTTAACTTGTTAGCAGATTTAAGAGATACAAAATATCCGAATCTTGGAAATTCAAAGGTTTTAGTAAATATTGAGAGTCCAAGTGGTTGTGAGTTGCAATTGTTGAAATTTTTTGTCTCCATTCCTGGTGGTCCAGAGGTGGATATTGCAAGTAGAGAAATTTTTGCTCCAGATATCAATGAAGCTTTTACATTGGATAAGTCACATTCTTTAGTTAGGGGTTTTGATATTACTTCAGCCTTTTTACAGCAAGAGATAATTAAAGTTGAAGCACAAGCTAGATGCTCTAATGAGACTTTTCAATCATTCAAATCTATAGATTTAAAATACTCAATTGATAACCAAGAGGAGCTATTTTTTTATACTAACGAATGGTTAAAAAAGGAACAATAGTTTAAAATAGGGAAAGGAAAAATTTAATGCAGCTTAAACATATCAAACTGGCTGGATTCAAAAGTTTCGTGGACCCCACGAGGATATCTTTCCCTACAAATATGGTTGCTGTTGTTGGTCCTAATGGATGCGGCAAATCTAATATTATTGACGCTGTTCGATGGGTTCTTGGAGAGCTATCTGCAAAGAATTTACGCGGAGAATCTATGTCAGATGTTATTTTCAATGGCTCAGATTTAAGGAAGCCATCAGGTCAATGTAGCATTGAACTTCTCTTTGACAATTCATTGGGGAAGTTGGGTGGTGAGTATGCAAAATATAATGAAATTTCTATAAAAAGGATGATGACTAGGGACGGGCAGTCTCATTATTCCATTAATAATACAAGATGCAGGCGAAAAGATGTTCAGGATATCTTTCTTGGAACCGGACTTGGACCACGCAGTTATGCAATTATTGAACAGGGTATGGTATCAAAGATAGTGAGCGCTAAACCTGAAGAAATGAGAGTCTATATTGAAGAGGCTGCAGGAATATCAAAGTATAAAGAGAGAAGAAAAGAGACAGAGCAAAAGATAAAAAAAACTAAAGAAAATTTATCAAGAGTAAAAGATATTAGGGATGAGATTCAGAGATTAATTAATCGACTACAGAATCAAGCTAAAGCTGCAGAAAAGTATAAAAAATTACAAATTGATGAAAAAGAACTTAAATTAAATATCTCAATCTTAAATACTTTGAGCGCTAAAGCTAAAAAAGATTCCTTGAGCTCAAAAATATCTCAGCTTAATAATCAGGTAACAGTAAAGTCATCAGAAGTTAGCACCCATCAGACCTCGATCGATCAAATCAAGACAGAGCATGCATCGGTTTTATCAGCTTTTGAAGTAGCCCAAAAAAATTTTTATACAATTGGTTCAGAGATTGCTAGATATGAAACCAACCTCCAAAACATAAATAAGACAATTCTTTTACATGAAGAAGATTTATCTAGAGCAAAAGATAGATATTCCGAAGCATTGAATAATGAATCAAGTATTGAAAATATCAGCCCAAAAGAAAAAGCCATGAATTTATTGAATTCTATTTCCGAGGCTCTAAAAGATTTTGGTTCCAGCGCAGACTTTATAAGAAAAAAAGCAGCTGAGTTAAAAGATTTATTAACGAGTATTTTAAAAATCACTTCTGCTCAATCTAAGAATATAACTAATGAATATTTGCTTCGACAGAATGAAATCTCCGAGCAGTTAAATCAAGCTAAAGAAAATAAATTAAAAGCAGAAATCAATCTCACTGAATTAGTTGAAAAGAGTTCATTAGCAGAATCAGAATTAAATGCTATTCGTCAGAAGCAATCTGTTGTAGATGCATCTATACAAGATGCAGAGAATAAGAAATCTATTGCTGCTTTAGATTTGCGATCTTTAGAAGAGCAATTGAATAATTTAAAGCTTGATTTGAGAACATTCGAAGTGAATTTGGATAATGCTTCGGCAACATTAAAAAAAGCTGGAATTTCTATTTCGGATCTTAATTCTGAAGATTATCAAGAAATGGACTTATTAAATCTTGAAACATCCTTAGCAAATATTCAATCTTCTATTATTTCTTTAGGAGCAATTAATTTAGCAGCCCCAGATGAGATTGCAGAGGAGTCTAAACGTATCAATGAGTTAGATTCCCAGTTAGAAGATTTAAATGAGGCGCTAGAAAAATTACAAAGTGCTATTAAGAAAATAGATGTTGAGTCTAAGATGAAGTTTGATGAAAGCTTTAATGCTGTTAATTCAAAAATACAGGACATTTTCCCAAAGCTATTTGGTGGTGGCAAAGCGGCTTTGCAATTAATTGATGGAGATTCATTAAATTCAGGGATAACGCTTGCTGCTCAACCTCCGGGCAAAAAAAATTCTACAATCTCTCAATTATCCGGTGGAGAGAAAGCCATGACCGCTCTTTCTCTGGTGTTTGCATTGTTTGAACTAAATCCAGCGCCTTTTTGCATGCTAGATGAGGTTGATGCGCCATTAGATGATATAAATGCTACTAGGTTTGTTGCTATGGTAGAGGAGATGTCTAATAGAGTTCAATTTATATTTATTACACACAATAAGATCTCTATGGAAAGAAGCGACCATCTCATGGGAATCACAATGCAAGAAGCTGGTGTTTCTAGAGTGGTATCAGTTGATGTAAAAGAAGCGCTCAAGTTAGCTGCTTCATAGGATGCTTACTAATTTAGAAATAATTTTAGTTTCTGGAGCTTTGTTACTCTTTTGTATCATCTTGTATCTTTTTTTTAGACCTTTTTTTACTCGAAAATTAATTCAAAACTCTATTGATGATTCACAATCTATGCTTTTTGAGGGTGAGCTTGAGCAGGGTACTTTTGGTTTTGATACGACGAATCGAGAAATAGAAGAACAGGAATTGATTATATTGAATCTAGTGTCCATGGATGAATCAAATTTTGATATGAATCAAGTCTTAACATTGTTACAAAACTTAGATACAAAATATGTAAATGGTTTTTTTAGCTCCAGAGATCTAAGTGGAAATGAGATTTTTAGAATAGCAAGTGGGATTAATCCAGGTCTCCTTGAGCTGGAAACTAAGACCCATGTCCTCTTGCTTGCCTTGGATTTATACACGGTTAGCGAACCACTAAAAGCCTTTGAAACAATGCTTGAATCTGCTTCAAGTATTTCAGAGAAACTTCATGCAAGTATCTGTGATTCAACTAGAGCTCCTTTAAGCAAGCAAATGATTGAACACTTTAAATCTAAAGCTCAAGAAATCCATCATCTTAAATCTATGAAGAATCTTTCTCCAAAATGAGCAATCTCAACAAGAGGTATTTATCTCTTCAGAAAGATATTCGATCTCATGATTATAAATATTATATTCTGGATGATCCTGAAATTTCTGATTATGAATATGACAAGCTATTTAAAGAATTAATAGAGATTGAGTCTCAGCATCCAAGTTGGATTACCCCTGAATCGCCCTCACAAAGGGTTGGAATTAAGCCGGAGAATGACTTTGCTACTTTTAAGCATTTCAAACAAATGCTTTCACTGGCCAATGCATTCAATGAAGAAGATTTAACCAATTTTCATGATCGAAGCATTAAAAACCTCAATGAAATTAACAAGATAGAATATTTTTGTGAACCCAAGATGGATGGGGCAGCAGTTTCGCTCATTTATGAGAAAGGTTTGCTAACCAGGGGGATAACAAGGGGTGATGGAATCATAGGGGAGGATATTACCTCTAATATAAGAACTATTCGCTCTATTCCATTAAAACTTCAAGAGTCTAAAAATATATTTCCTGAACTTCTTGAAGTAAGGGGAGAAGTATTCATTAAGAAGGGCGATTTTATTGCTTTAAATAAATATGCAGGAAAAAATGATGAGAAAGTCTTTGCTAACCCTAGAAATGCAGCTGCTGGAAGCTTGAGACAGTTAGATCCTGCCATAACAAGCTCTAGACCATTAGCTTTTTTTGCGCATGGAGTTGGGATATGTCAAGGAATTCAATTTAAAAATTTAGAAGAAATTTTTTCTGTGTTCTCCTCATGGGGTCTACCCGTTAATAATTTAAACAAACTAGCAGGATCTATTAATGAATGTGTGAAGTATTTTAATGACATTGAGGCCTCAAGAGACAAAATTCCATTTGAGATAGATGGAGTCGTATTTAAAGTCAATGAAATATCTTTACAAGAAATACTTGGTGAAATTTCAAGATCGCCAAGATGGGCTATAGCATATAAATTTCCTGCCGAGGAAGCTTTCACAGAAATTAAAAATATAGATTTTCAAGTAGGCAGAACTGGTATTTTAACTCCTGTAGCAAAGTTAAAGACGGTTAATGTAGGTGGAGTAAATGTTAGTAATTGTACTCTTCATAACTTTGATGAATTAAAAAGATTGGATCCTAGGATTGGAGACAGCGTTGTTATAAAAAGAGCAGGAGATGTTATCCCCAAAATGGTTAAGGTTATTCCAAAAAAAAATAATCGTGCACCTGCGATTCTTGCACCTAGAAAATGCCCAAGTTGTAATTCAGATATAGTATCCAATTTTCAGTCTGAATGGACTGTGATTGATAGAAGCACATCTGAAGCTCTTAAGAAATTTTCAAGCAACTATGAAGCTAAAAAATTTGTTGAAGATAATCAATCTTTGAATATAAAAATATTAGAAGAGCAATTAGAAACCCCTTTTATGAAATGCTCAGGAGGTAACAATTGCCCAGAAATTGTTCAAGGTAAATTTACACATTTTGTTTCTAGAAAAGCAATGGATATTGACGGTTTAGGCCAAGAAATATTAGTAGCATTGATTAATAAAAATTTTATAAAAGATTTTGCAGATATCTATTTTCTCGAAGAGCACCGTATTGAATTAGAGAGTTTAGAAAGGTTTGGAGAAAAGTCAGTTGATAATTTAATTAAATCTATACAGAAGTCAGCATCGGTTGATTTATATAAATTAATTTATTCTTTAGGTATTGAAGAGGTTGGAGAGACGACTGCAAGAAATTTAGCCAATATTTTTGGAAGTTTTGATGCTTTTCAGAAATCTACATTTGAAGATTTAATTGCAATATCTGATATAGGTCCAAAAGTTGCATCGAAAATTACAGATTATTTTGATGATGCAGAGAACCAGATTTCTATCAAAAAATTATTGCCATGTTTAATCATTATTAACCCTAATATAAACACTACAAATGAAAATAAGGAATTTTTCGGATTGAAGATTGCCATTACTGGCAAAATAACATCTATGTCTCGAGAAGAGGTAAAAAACTTGTTGATGTTAAACGGAGCTAAAGTCACGAGCTCAATTTCTAAAAATACTGATTACCTAATTGCTGGGGAGAATGCTGGTTCAAAAGTTGATAAAGCTAAAACTCTTGGTGTTAAAATTGTAGATGCAGCAGACATAAACACTTTTATAAATGACCATAAGAAATTCTCATAGCGTCTTTATTTTATTGATGATAATGCTCACCTCATGTGTGAGCTCGCCACCTGAAAAGCCTGATAATATTTGTGAAATTTTTAAAGAAAAAAGAAGTTGGTATAAAGCCGCAATAAAATCCGAAAAAAGATGGAAATTACCTCCTTATGTTTTAATGGCATTTATCCATCAAGAATCAAGTTTTCAAGCTAATATTAGACCTGAGAGGACTAAATTGTTGGGAGTTATTCCATGGTCTCGACCTTCCTCATCTGTAGGTTATTCTCAGGCCTTAAAAAATACTTGGCAGGATTACAAGGATGAGACAGGAAACGCTAGAGCTAAAAGAACAAACTTTGCTGACTCTGCTGATTTTGTTGGATGGTATGCAAGTAAAGGTTTTTATCAGGGCTTTTCAGCAACTGACGCTAGATCATTGTATCTTGCGTATCATGAAGGATATGGTGGATTTAAAAAGAAAACTTATAGAAAGAAACAATGGTTAATTAGTGTTGCGGATAGAGTGCAAGCTAGATCTGAAATGTATCAAAAACAGTATTGGGGATGCTCAAAAGAGCTGAAGAAAAAAAGATTTTTCTTTTTCTGGGATTAAACTTCTTTTAAAGTTAAGCCAAGTTTGGCGGCCTCATCCTTATACACTTCTCCAGCAAGGATAGATTTTTTAGAGTCTTTGGTTAGATATTTTTTAGTCACCTTAATTAAGTCTTCAATTGAGCAATTAATAACTCTTTGTCTCATTTCTAATCTTTTGCTTGCTGAGATACCCTCAAGATTAAGGTTAAAATCATTCTTAGCTTCTCCAACAGGTGAAAGAGGTTTATCGATGGATGAAACGACCCCTAAGATTGCTTCTTCTAAATGTTGTTCGGTAATTGATGTTTTAGACCACTCAATCGCGTCTTTAAATGCATTAAATGTTTCAGTGCATTTTGGATCTCTATATGAGAAGAGTTTAAAAGTATTGGTAAGGGTATCATTAGTTGCACCTGCTCCATAGGCACCTCCTTTTTCACGAATTGCCGTATGCAAGAAGCCATTTCTTAAAACAGTAGCCAATACAGAAAGAGCAGCTGCATCAGGATGTTCTCTAGAAACGCCTTGGAATGCTTCAGCGCAATAACATACTTGCGATCCAGTGATCCAGGCAATCTCCTCATTAACTGGATCTATAAATTCTTGTTCGCCATTGAATTCTATTTCTTCAAATTCTAAGGATTTATCCTTAAGTGCATTCGGAGAGCATGCGGTAAAAACTTTGAATGGATTAGGTGTAATTTTCAAATGAATACTTTTTAATGTATTTACTAACTCTTTGATATCTCCGACATTCTTAATGGCTGAAATAGTTGCTTTTGAATGATGTAGCATCTTCAATCCTGACATTTGAAATGATGTTGATGCCAATTTATTTAAATTGCTAGCCGCTGAACCCATTGATAAAAGGTGACCATTTTGATTTAAGGATTCTTCATTTCTTGCTATAAAGATATTAAATAAATCCCATAATCTATTTTCCTCATTAAATCGCGCATTTTCCAAGGTATTAAAAATTAGTTTTTCCATTTCATCAAAGTTTCCCTCTAAAGATTTTGATGCGACACTAAGGAATAGTTTTCCTGGTTTACTAAAAGTATTTGTATGTAGCTTGAAAGAAGCATTCATTCCTCCGGTAATACTTGATTGAAGCGCTTGAATTTCTTCATATGAACTTTCTTGAACACCAACCTCAGTTAGGATAAATGTATATAAAGATGAAAAAAGTAATTCTTGGGATGTAAGATTTTTACATGGAAATAAAAACTCTGAGTAAACTAAGCCATTTGTACCTACCTCATATACCGCCCTGTTATTTTTGATAAAGGACTCATGGATATATTCACGTTTAAGTGGAATGTCCTGAATAGTTACCTTGGGAAGTATTTCAACATCATCGACCGCTTCCTGCCTTGCTTTTAATGCTTTTGCAAGATTATTTATTTCATCTTTTTCTCTATCAGTCAAAGATGCTTCTTTCGTTCTTAATGTTGATGAGAAGAAATTTTCTAATTTTTCATTAAATTTTGTATCAGGTTTTAATTCATAGTTAAGCCTATGTTGATTATGAAGTAAGTTGGTAGATATTAACTCTTCTATATATCCCTTTTTAGATATTAAAGCTTTGAGTTTTGTGAAGTTAGAATCTAAATCTAACATTGAGATTGGATTGTCATGATGTATGCAAGCATTCATGCATCCCAGCATTAATTGCAAGCCATATGGCATTCCGCCGCCAGAGATCTCTCTCTGACCAATTTCTAATTGGTGGAGGGAAGCAGTCACTAAATTTTCTGAGACCCCATCAGAAACAAGTTTTTCAAGTGTGTCGAGGATTAATTTTTCAACTTCTACTGCTTGGTCTTGACCAACTCCTTCCAAACCAGCCATAAAAACAATTTCTTTGTTGCTAGGCTCAATCCCTAGAAAAGGGGAAGGGGATTTGCCTAATTTTGAGAGCTCTAACGCTTTTCTTAAAGGGGATGCAGAGTTATCAAGGAGAATATTTGATAAAAAATATTTTTCTAATAAGTTTAGGGGGTCATGGCTATCACCTAATAACCAGCTTATAACAACATGATGATTTTTTTCATCTCCTGGAAGTGGTTGATATGTCCCGCTAGCTTGAACTGGTCTTAAAAATTTTTTTGCCGGCTTAATAGTTAATTGTTTTGAAGCCGGGCTAAATTTTTTAAAAACATTTTCCTCTAAATGGTTGTGAACTTCATCAATTGATACATTCCCAAAGGTAAAAAAAGTTGCATTGCTTGGATGATAATGTTTCTGATGAAATGCAACTAAATCCGAATGAGTCAAATCAATAATTTTTTCTGGGTCACCGCCACTGTTGTGATGATAGGTTGTTTCTTCAAAAAGATGCTTGGACATGCCGTGCCATAGTTGATCTGTTAGGGAGCTCATTGCGCCTTTCATTTCATTAAAGACAACTCCTTTAATTTCTAATTCATTATTACTATTAATTTCTAGTCGATGCCCCTCTTGAGAAAAATCAAGAGGATCTAGTTTTGGAAAGAATGCTGAATCAACATACACATCCAATAAATTACTAAAATCTTTATTATTCTTGGTTGCAAATGGATAAGCAGTCCAATCACTAGAAGTAAATGCGTTCATGAAAGAGTTGAGTGAACGCCTGATCATCATAAAAAAGGGGTCACGCACTGGATATTTGTTTGAACCACATAAAGATGTGTGTTCTAAAATATGTGCCACTCCAGTAGAATCCTCTGGAATAGTTCGAAAAGCAACCATGAACACTTTTTCATCGTTGTCTGCATCTAAATGAATATGCTGAGTATTGAATTTTGAATGCTTATAAATCTGAGCATTAACATCTAATAATTCTATTTTTTTAGATTCTTTTAGTTCAAACATGGTTTATTAATAAAATAAATGCATTATATTAGTCATATTAT
>MDSZ01111975.1_pt1 | contig 10038 bp, 7 predicted proteins | sample 811201 | NCBI WGS metagenome assembly MDSZ01 (sample SAMN05326647, study PRJNA326480) | marine metagenome | isolation source: seawater | place: Indian Ocean: North | collected 2010 | reverse complement strand
GAAACCCCGCGTCGCTACGCTCCGATGGGTGGCAGCCTTGCTCCGGTCCGGGTGGCAGGCTTCACATGGAATGGGTGGCAACCTTCAGCGGTTTACGCAGTGACTTTATTGGATAAGGCCCATTCGATGATCTCTTCCCGGCGAAAATAAACTTTTTTGCCATGCGGTTTGTAGTGGGGTATGCGTTTTTCACTGGTGAGCCGATAGACGTAGCTGACGGACAAACCCAAGAGCTGAGCGCACTCATCAACAGATAAAACCGGTTTTTGGCTTTGGTGCTGCCGGGCCAGAAGTTGCTCGAGCTTTTTGAGTTCTTTCATTATCTCCCAAGAAGATGCGACGGATTTGTGGGACATAATCTGTTCTTTCATGTCTCTTCTCCTCGTGTGTGAAACAACGAGAAATAAGATAAACCGAAGCGCGAAAAACCATCGCCTCTGGAATTGCCCAAAAAAGGCGGAAAGAGCCCGTTCCGTATAAAAAATAAAATTCCTTTAAAAACAATATCTTGATAATTTTCTGGTCAACCCCTGACAACCACCGTCAACATCTGTCATCCCAAAACTTTCACATGTGAAAGTTTTCACGACCCGCACAGCCAGATTTCTTTCACATGTGAAAGAAAAAAGAACTCCCGGAAATTTCACACCAGCTTGTTAGGCGACTCGATTTGTCGCACTACCGAAGTACTGTCAGTACGAAGCCACTTTTCCTGTCACTTCCGCTCTATGCCTGACAATGCGGTTGTTAGGTGTAACCACACGCTATATATTGGTTCCTACCCATGTGGGCACCGTCAGGGGTCCATCGCGTGTGAAAGATCAGATTAGAGATGGAGAGTTAACAGATGACCGAACTGGACGACCGATGGCTGTCTGTCACAGAAATCGCCAAATACCTCGGTGCCAGTAACGATTCGGTTTACAGGTGGATCGAGAAGCACGCAATGCCCGCCCATCGCGTAGGCAGAGCCTGGAAGTTCAAAAAGAACGAAGTGGACGAATGGGTACGCAGCGGCGGTGCCAGCGACGGGAATAACGCCAATGCCTGACGAGAAACAACTTGCCCGCTTCGGGTTCCGGTTTGAGCGTGGCGGTACTCACAGCTCCCGCACAATGATGCTGGACGAGCTCACGGCTCTGCTCGATTACGTAAACCGTGCTGACGCAACAAAGGCTGATTATCTGAATGCGATAGAGGAAGACAACTGCCTCGGCAAACGTTCAGGTAAGACTCGTCTCCTGACCTATAAGCATTTGGCTGAGCTTTATTCTCTGGACACAGCCCATGTGCTATTCCGTGCTCTGCTTTATTTCTGGCAGCGAGATGAAGCAGGTCGGCGGATGCTGGCGCTGCTGGCTACCTACGCCAGAGACTCCATTTTTCGTGCCAGCGCACCAATGATTCTCAAGACTCCGGAAGGCTCAGTCATTACCCGTGAGTCGGTAGAGGAACTGATCGATAGCCTGGAGCCAGGCCGGTTCAGCAAAGCGACTCTGAAATCCACAGCGCAGAACATCAACTCCAGCTGGACCAAATCCGGCCACCTTACAGGGCGAAACAAGAAAATCCGTAACCGAGCTGCCCCTACAGCAGGCAGTGCGGCTTACGCTCTGTTGCTGGGCTATCTGGCCGGTGCGCGTGGGCAAGGCCTGTTCAGAACGGAATATACCAAGCTGCTGGACTGCTCCCGGGAAACGACCATTGAACTGGCCGAGCAGGCCTCACGCAGGGGTTGGATAACCTACAAACGAGTTGGGGACGTTATCGAAGTTCTGTTCCCTAATCTCATCAATCAGCAGGAACAGGAGTGGTTGCGTGAGCAGGGTTAAGCGCCTGATTCAATCGTACGGACGGCACATTGCTATCCCCTGGAGAGATGATGTCGCCGCAGCTCAGCGGGTGGTTTTCTGCGTTTACAACGAAAACGAAGAACGCTGGCTCAGAGCCCGGGTAGACGAATTCGAAATTGTTACCCGGCAGGCGGGTCACGAATGGGTTCTGTTTGATTTGACCAACACCTTTGCAGGCTGGCTGGCTACCCAACGGTACGCAAAGAGCTATTTCCAGAAGCCACACCTGTTGGCCACGGTGTTACCCAAGTATCTGGGCTATATCGTGAGCGAGTTCGAGCGGGTTCTCAAAGAAACAAATGCCAACGACAACACCGTAGTGGCTGTCCAGGGTGTTGGCTCGCTTTTCGGTTTTCTCAAGGTCAAAGACGTTGTGGATAAGTTGGCTCCCCTGGTTGAGGGGCGGCTGTTGGTCCTGTTTCCCGGCAGCTATGAAAACAACAATTACCGGTTATTGGACGGTTACGACGGGTGGAACTATCTCGCCATGCCCATCACGGCGGATAAGGATTACTGAATAAGAGGTTGTTAATGAAGAATCGTGACATTTATCAGAAAGATCCGACCACCCGCAAACTGGTCAACGAAGGGGTGGCAAGCGTTAACGACGAAACCACCAGTCATGCCCTGGCGGTGCTTCGTTACGAACTGGAAACGTTCGTTTGCGATGGTCAGTACGAAAAAGGGATGTCACACATCCTCGAAACCTACCTCAAGAATATCGATCAGGCGCAGCAGCCGGCAGTGTGGGTGAGTGGGTTCTATGGGTCCGGTAAATCCCACCTCGTCAAAATGCTGCGGGCACTGTGGGTGGATACCGTCTTCGAAGACGGAGCCACGGCCCGGGGAATCGCCAAATTGCCACAAGGCGTCAGTGAACACCTCAAAGAGCTGAGCGTACAGGCCAAGCGCCACGGTGGCTTGCATGCGGCATCCGGAACTCTGGGTTCCGGCGCGAGTGGTAGTGTACGGCTTGCGCTACTGCGTATTCTGTTCAAATCTGCAGGGCTGCCGGAACAGTACCCGGTCGCCCGTTTTGTGATGTGGTTGAAGCACGAGGGTATTTACGACCAGGTACGCCAGAGTGTCGAATCCAACGGCTACGACTGGCAGGAAGAGTTGGATAATTTCTACGTGGCCGAAGGCCTGCACGAAGCCCTGGTACAGGCAAAGCCGGCACTGTTTACCTCGCCGGCATCCTGCGTGGAAACCCTGAATAACCTGTATCCGTTCGTTCAGGACATTTCCAGTGACGATATGATCAAGGCCATTCGCCAGGCCTTGACCACAGACGGCAAATTCCCGCTGACCCTGATCGTACTGGACGAAGTTCAGCAGTTCATTGGCGAAGACAGCCAACGCTCCATTGCGGTGCAGGAAGCGGTCGAGGCCTGCTGTAAAAGCTTCGGCGGCAAGCTGCTGTTCATTGGCACCGGCCAGACAGCAGTAACCGGCACCAGCAATTTGAAGAAACTCGAAGGGCGCTTCACCATCCGTGTTGAGCTATCCGATGCCGATGTCGAAGCCGTTATCCGGCAAGTCATTCTCGCCAAAAAGCCCGAAGCCAAAGGCCCGATTGACCAGGTTCTGCAAACCAATCTGGGGGAAATTTCCCGGCACCTGGCGGGCACAACCATTGGCCACCGGCAGGATGACCTGCCTTACTTCCCCCAGGACTACCCCATCTTGCCGGTGCGTCGTCGCTTCTGGGAAAACACCCTGAGAATACTGGACCAGACCGGCACCGACAGTCAGCTGCGTAACCAGCTCAGCATGATTCACAAAGTCATCCAGACCAACCTGGATGACCCGCTCGGCCATGTGGTACCGGCGGATTACCTTTACTTCGATTCCGCAGACAAGCTGCTGCAGGCCCGAATTCTGCCTCGCAAGGTTCATGAAAAAACCATGAGCTGGATAAAAGGCACGGAAGACCAGCGCCTGATGGCCCGCGCCTGCGGTCTGGTGTTTCTGATCAACAAGCTGGGCGGCCAGAACAATGAAATCGGCATTCGTGCAAACGTCGATTCATTGGCAGACCTGCTGGTAGAAGATCTGTCCAGTGGTAGTAGTAGCCTGCGAAGCAAACTGCCTGGCCTGCTGGATCATTGCGAATTGCTGATGAAAGTGGGCGAGGAATACCGCATCCAGACGGAAGAAAGCGCTGCCTGGACCGACGAATTCCTCAGCCAGCGTTCCGCGCTCTCCAATGAAGCCCACCGTATTCACGCAGAACGAGACGACCGCATACGCCGCATGTTCGGGGAGGTCGCGCGCAAACTGTCGCTGATGCAGGGCGACGCTAAGGTTACCCGGGATATCTATCCGGTGTTTGATGCCCAGCTACCGGCGGATGCGAATGAGCGTATCTATGTGTGGGTACGTGATGGCTGGAGCGGCGACGAGAACTCCGTACGTGCCGATGCCCGGCAAGCCGGTAATCAATCGCCCACCGTATTCGTGTTCATCCCCAAGCGCTCTGCGGATGACCTGCGGCACCATTTGATCGACTACAAGGCCGCCAGTGCCACCCTGGATAAGCGGGGCGTACCCAACACCCCGGAAGGCACAGAGGCCCGGGCTGCCATGGAAACCACCAAGCAGACTGCGGAAGGCAAGATCCGGGAATTGCTGAACGAAGCCTTCTCCGGAGCCCGTGTTTTCCAGGGGGGCGGTAACGAAATTCTGGGCAACGATCTCCAGGAAATGATCCTGGAAGCCGCCAACAACGCCCTGCAACGGCTTTACCCTCACTTCCATACGGCTGACCATGCCGGCTGGTCCAAGGTTTACGAAAAGGCCCAGAAAGGTGCCCCAGACGCCCTCAAGGCCGTGGGAGATGATGGCGAGCCGGCCAAGAACCCAGTGTGCAAAGCCATTCTGGCAGCCATTGCCGGCGGCAAAAAAGGCGCGGATATTCGAACCCATTTTGAGTCCTCCCCCTATGGCTGGTCCCGCGACGCCGTGGACGGAGGCCTCCAGGTCCTGTTGGTGGCTGGCCTTATCCGCGCCCAGGACGAGCGCGGCCAACCTCTTGAGCCGTCCAGCCTGGAGCGCAAGAGCATTGGCAAAACCCTGTTCAAGGTCGAGTCCGCCACCGTCACTACGCCCCAACGTATTCAAATCCGTAAGCTGCTGCAGAAGGTGGGTTTGTCCGCCAAGCAGGGCGAAGAACTGGCACACGTGCCATCGTTCCTTCAGAAAGTCAGTGACCTGGCCGATAAAGCCGGTGGCGAAGCACCCAAACCCGAACGCCCGGACACCCGCTTCCTTGATGATATCCGCCTGACAACCGGTAACGAGCAACTGCTGGCCCTTTATAACCGCCGGGAAGAACTTGTTCAAAGCATTGAGCACTGGGAGAAGCTGGCAGAACAAATCCAGCAACGCTGGCCCAGCTGGATGGTTCTCAAACGCTTGGTAAAACACGCATCCGCTCTGGCCGATGCCGAGGTGTACCGCGCCCAGGTAGACACCATCGAACAACAGCGCCAACTGCTGGAGGAGCCGGACCCGATCAATCCTTTGATCACCAGCCTGACCCAGAGCCTGCGCGAAGCCCTGAACACCCTTAACCAGAACTACCAGGCCCGGCACGAACAGGGCATGAAACGCCTGGAGGCAGACGGAAACTGGCAGCAGCTGGAGCCGGAGCAGCGTAACCAGTTGCTGTCCGAACAGAAGCTGACCTTGGCTGATCAACCGAAAGTGGCCGTTCAGTCCACAGATGAAGTACTGAACACCCTGGACCAATGCTCACTGGCTATGTTCGCAGACCGGGTGGCCGCGCTACCCAGCCGTTTTGACAACGTAGCAGTGGCGGCAGCTGAGTTGTGCGAGCCGGAAATCCAGTTTGTATCGGTACCACGCCGCACGCTGAAAACCGAGGCAGACATTGATGCCTGGGCGGAAGAGGTGAAAGATCAGCTTAAAACGGCCCTGGAAAAAGGCCCGATTTCCGTCAAATAAAGAGCGCGACAGACATTATGCGAACCGCCGCCAACATCGAGGCCCTGCTGCCAGAGCTGGACCACTGCATAGCCGACGAACTGGAAGACCAAGACCTCGATTTCAAACAGTGGGACCTGAAAAGCCGGGACAACGCGGTAAAAACCGTGGTCCAAATGGCCGTGTGTATGGCCAATGGTGGTGGCGGTACCGTGGTGTTTGGCGTGGCCGACCGCATACAGGGCCGAAGTAACGCCATTCTGGGGGTGCCACCGGAAATCGACGCAAACCTGCTGAAAAAGGCCGTCTACGACCAGACCGATCCCAAAATCATGCCGGTATTCGAAGAGCTGGCCGTACCGGAGGGCACCGGCCGGTTACTGTTGATGCAGATTCACCCGGGTATGCCGCCGTACACCGACACCGCAGGGCGAGGGACCATTCGCGTCAACAAAGACTGCGTTCCGCTGACCGGCACACTGCGCCGGAAGATCAGTGTCGAAACCGGTGAAACCGATTACACCGCAGAAGCCGTTGCTCCTGTGGATAACTCCCTGCTGTCCGCCACAGCGTTGGAAGCACTGCGCAATCAGGCGAGTAAGGAGCGTGCGCCGGAAGACTTGCTGAGGCTATCGGACACTGAACTTCTGTCCACTCTTGGGTTGATCAAACAGGGCAAACTCACCAGGGCGGCTATTCTGCTGGCCGGCACCGAGGCGGCCATCCGGGAACACCTGCCCGGCCACAACTGGACCTTCCTACAAATGACCTCGGATACCGACTACGGCATCCGGGAGGATCGGTTCAGTGCCTTGCCTTTGTCCGTTCAGCGCATAGAAGAACTGCTGGTGCCCTTCAACCCCATCACCACCTACAAACAGGGCATGTTCCACTACGAATACCGCAACTGGCCGGAAATAGCAGTGCGCGAAGCCCTGATGAACGCCTTCTGTCATGTGGACTTGCGCATAGCCGGGCCGGTTATGGTCAAGCTGTATGCCGACCGACTGGAAATCAGCAATAACGGGGGCTTTATTGCCGGCATTACCCCCAACAACATCCTTCATCACCAACCCGCTGCCCGAAACCCTTTACTGGTGGAAGCTCTTACCCGGCTACGCCTGGTAAACCGCAGCAACCTGGGCATTAACCGCATGTTCTCCGCCCTGCTGATGGAAGGTAAAGAACCGCCCCAGATTCGGGAGATTGGTGACTCGGTGCAAGTCAGCTTTCCCAAGCGGGAGCTGAACGCCACCTTCCGCCTGTTTGTGGCGGAGGAAAGCGAGCACGGGCGTAACCTGGGCGTAGATGAACTGATGTTGCTGCAATACCTGCTTCAGCATCCGGAAATAGACACCAATACCGCAGCCAATTTGTGCCAGCGTGGCGAAGCGGAAATGCGCGAAAAGTTATCCACAATGGAGTCGGCCGGTTACATCGAACACGGGGGTACCGGGCGTGGTGCTTATTGGTGCCTTCAGCCCGAGCTCTACAATCGGTTGGCAGAGGACGGCCAGAGCGAAGCCCGCCGCCGCATTGACTGGGAAGCCGCCAAAACCCGCGTACTCAGTATTCTGATGGAGCGTGCCCGTCGTAACGAGCCGGGCCTGAGCAACAAGGACATCCGGCAAATTACCCGCTTTGACCGCAACCAGGCCCGGCGCCTAATGCAGGAGCTGATGCAGGAGAACGCCGGCCTCCAGAAGGTAGGTGAGCGGCGCTGGGCACGCTATGAATACAGCAATGCGCGTGAGCATTGAGATGCGCATAGATGAATTTCTATGCGCATGCTATGCGTTTAATGGATAAAATGCGCATATCGGTGCGTACCGATGCGCCAGGAACAAGAGTTTTAACGGCACCAAAGACGAAGCCGTGGCATCACTTTAAGGATTGGGGAAGTAAAAGAACATGCAGCCACTCGACAAGACTCTCAGAAACCAACTGGAACGCGCCGTTAAAAACGCCCGCGACACCGCTGAAACCGGTGCCCGCGCCGCGCTGGACCAGCTGGGCGTGGCCGACCCCACACCGGCCGCGCACCTGAGCGAGACTGAGCGAGAGCTGCGCCGCCGCTTGCGCGCTCATGGTCGACAGTTGGGTGACTCCCTGAACGGTGGCAAGGTCCAAAGCATGGACCGTTTGGTGGAAGAGGTCGCCTACGAGCACTGGCACCGCATGCTCTTTGCCCGCTTCCTGGCGGAAAACGACCTGCTGATGTACCCGGACCCGGACGAACCGGTGGCCATCACCCTGGAAGAGTGTGAGGACCTGGCCGCCGATGAAGGCGCCGCCAACGGCTGGGAGCTGGCCGCCCGCTATGCGGCCCGTATGCTACCGCAGATTTTCCGGCTGGACTCTCCGGTCTTCCAGCTCACCCTGCCACCGGAACACCAACAGGCCCTGGAACGCCTGGTCGCGGGATTGCCGCTGGAGGTGTTCACCGCCTCCGACAGCCTGGGTTGGGTTTACCAGTTCTGGCAGGCCAAGAAGAAAGAGCAGGTTAATCAGTCCGAGGTCAAGATCGGCGCCCGGGAGCTCCCCGCCGTCACCCAGCTCTTCACCGAGCCCTACATGGTCAGCTTCCTGCTCGACAACTCCCTCGGTGCCTGGTGGGCAGCCCGGCAGCTCAGTGAAAGCGATCTGAAACACGCCGAAAGCGAAGAAGAGCTGCGCCAGAAGGCCTCCATTCCTGGTGTTCCCCTGGACTATCTGCGCTTTGTAAAACAGGAAGATGGAGCCTGGACACCGGCTGCCGGCACCTTTGATGCCTGGCCGGAACAACTGGCCAACCTGAAAACCCTGGACCCCTGCTGCGGCTCCGGCCACTTCCTGGTGGCCGCCTTCCTGATGCTCGTGCCCATGCGCATGGAGCGCGATGGCCTGTCCGCTCGCGACGCCGTGGATGCGGTGTTGCGAGAGAACATTCATGGCTTGGAGCTGGATCAGCGTTGTGTGGAGCTGGCCGCTTTCGCGTTGGCCCTGACCGCCTGGAAATACCCCGGCGCCGAAGGTTACCGGCCACTGCCGGAGCTGCACCTGGCCTGTACCGGCCTGTCCGTCAGCGTTGCCAAGGAAGAGTGGAAGCAACTCGGATTGGGCAAGCACAACCTCACCATTGCGCTCGACTGGATGCACGACACCTTCAGGGACGCACCGGTACTGGGAAGCCTGTTGAACCCCGCCAAGGCTGATGCCGCCAAGCTGGTGAAGTGGGAGGAACTGTCCACCACCCTGAAACAAGCCCTGGAAACCGAGCAGCAAGGCGAAGCTCAACACGAGGCCGCCGTAGTGGCCCAGGGGCTGGCCAAGGCCGCGACCCTTCTGGCCGACCAATATCAATGGGTGATTACCAACGTGCCCTACCTAGCCCGGGGCAAGCAAAGTGACCGGTTGCGGGATTTTTGCGAGCGGCACTATCCGGAAGCCAAGAATGACCTGGCCACCGTCTTTCTCGACCGTTGCCTGGAGCTTTGTTCCCAAGGCGGAACCTCCAGCATAGTGCTGCCGCAGAACTGGCTGTTTCTCACCAGTTATAAGAAGTTCCGGGAAAAGCTGCTCAAGAACGATACCTGGCATTTGATTGCCCGGCTTGGGCCTCAGGCCTTTCAAACCCCAATGTGGGACTTCAATGTCCAGCTAATTTCTATCAGCCGTGGCAATGATGCTCAGGAATCCGGCGGGCTGTTCGGTGATGCGGAGCACGCGAACCTGATACGGGGCGTGGATGTTTCAGAGCCGCGCACGGCAGCTGAGAAGGCTGAGCAGTTGGTGGAATCGGAAGTTAAGAGTGTGGAGCAGGCGAAGCAGTTGGAGAATCCGGATTCACGGATAGGTTTTGAGAAGTTTGAGAGTCTCCCGCTGCTTGCAGAGATTGCTGATTACGGAAAAGGCAGTACAACAGGTGACGGGCCAAGATTCTTAGCTTTCTTTTGGGAGTTTTCTGAGATTCAGAGAAGCCATAGATACTGGCTGAACTCTCCAAACTCTCGTGATCTATGGACTGGCAGATCTCAACTTTGCAAAGTGCCCTTGAATGACGTGGAGTTAAATGAACAACTCGGTTGTCGTCTGCACGGTCAAAACGTGTTTGGTCGTCCAGGAGTAGTAGTTAACAAGATGCGAAAGCTTGAGCCTTTCCCTGAATCCGTGACTTCAACGAGCTGAACTCACGCCCAAAGCCTGCAATAACAAGGCTTAGAGCGATATAATAGCATCTGACACCCATTCACCCAGT
>MDSZ01255118.1_pt1 | contig 10039 bp, 8 predicted proteins | sample 811201 | NCBI WGS metagenome assembly MDSZ01 (sample SAMN05326647, study PRJNA326480) | marine metagenome | isolation source: seawater | place: Indian Ocean: North | collected 2010 | reverse complement strand
TCAAAGTATCCAGATTGTAAATAAAAAATAATATTAGAAATATTAAGACTTGTGCCAATTAAGCTCTCACCATATTCAGTTAATTGATCTGGATACATTAAAATATATGCTAAAGGAAAAGTAAGAAAGCATACCAAAAAAAGCATTGGACATATTCTTCTAATTCTCCGCTCGTAGAATCTTAGGAGTGAAAATTTATTTTCATTAATCTCTTTAAAAACTAAACCAGTAATAAGAAACCCGGAAATAACAAAAAAAATATCTACTCCCAGGTATCCTCCATCTAATATATTTAGATGAAATAAAAAAACTAAAATTACAGATACACCCCTTAAGCCGTCAATGTCTTTTCTATAATACATATCAGTTTTTTATTTTTATTATTTGAATTAGAAAATTCAAAATAAATATTGAAGAAATAATTAAAAGAATTAACTGCATTTTATAGGCAGCATTATCTTCATATAATAAATTAAAATCTTTAATTTTATTAATTTCAATTATTTTTACATAACCATTTTTATTTACTATTCTGTTATCGAAATAATTTTCGTTATCTTTTATAATCCATTTATTAGAGTAAGTTATGAATGTTTCTATTTCGTTTAAATTTTTAAAATTTTTTATATGAAAGTTTTCATTATTTATTTTTTTGATTTTAATTAAATCATTTGAATATAAATTTTTATTTTTATTATTATCTCTAAATAAATTTATTTTATTTTTATCAAAGATTATTTCTCCTGTATCTTTGATAATTAATTCTAAACTTTGTCTAAAATTTTTTGGCCATTCCAAATTATTAATATTTTCAGGATCTAAATATGTTCCAATCTTTATTATTCTATAGTAGAAAGTTTTTGGTTCTATATTCAGCTTTTTAGTGACTGAGTTAATTAATTCTTTTTCATTAAAATTTAAGTTTTCATTATATTTTTTTACAAAATTACTTAATTCAATTAGATCAGTTAAAGAAGTAAAATAAATTTCTGAACCACCTTTTGTATTTATACTTTCAGTATGATTTTTTATACTACCGTAGACTGATGCTTTGTAATAATTATAACAAGGTTTGTTTTTTGAAATAAGGAAAAAGAAGGATGATTTTATCCCTGGTAAATTATTTATTTTATATTCATCATCAATTTGCTCTTTTCCTACGCATTTATTAGTGAATTGGATGTCTGATTTGTTTATAAGATTTACTAAATAAACTTGTTCATCTTTCTTAGCATTTTTAATAGAGAATAAATAAAATGGTAAAGTAGAAATTAACAAAATTGATAAGTATATATTTTTATATTTATTTATCTTAAGTTTTAAAAAATTTGAGAAAGAAATAAACAATATTACCGATGTAATTAATGCAAAAACAAAAAAATTTTTAAATTGATCAATTAAAAAATATCCAAGCAAAAAAATAAACGAAACAGTAATTGAAATAAAAATATTTTTTTTCCCAAAATCAATATTTTTATAATTTTTTAAATAATTTTCTAAAATTAAAGCAATCAAAATAAATAGAATTGGTAAAGTTAAATTAATTATGTATCCAGAATGCCTGAATTTATCGATACCTGGAAAATAATTGTATAAAATACTTAATAAATTTCTACTTAAGCTCAAATCTACAGGATTAGAAATTATAAAAAAGATTATAAGAATAAAAAAAAATATTAAAGATTTTTTAAAATAAAGCTTATTTTTTTGGAAAAAAAAGAAAACTATCAGATATAAAAAAAATAATGGATATTGAAACCCATATTCATTTTGGATTAAACCATTATTTAAAAATTTATATATTTTAGTTAAAAAAGGGTAATTGGCATAATAAATTAGATCATTTAAAGTTACATTACCATCTGCTGTTCTTTCACCTTGAGTTGAGAAAAAATAATTATCTTCAATGTAACTAAAATAAGAAATAATTAAGAAAATCAAAATTAAAATTGTTAAAATTCTTAAAATGTCACTAGTTTTAAATTTTAAATCAAAAAGCCATCCTTTTTCTTGATATGTATAAAAAATTAAAAATAAAAAAAATAACAAAAATAATAGATAAAAAGTAATTACATGATAATAAGTAGTATAAATTAATACATAGCTCAAAAATATTAATGAGAAGTTTAAAAGATCAGAAATTTTTTTCTTTTCAAAAAATTTATTAAAATAGTAAATTCCATACGGGATAATTAAAGACCAAAAAGCATATGAATGAATTATGAAAGAAGTATCAATAGTGAAACAATATAAAAAACTTAAAAAAATTATAATTGAATATTTATTTTTAAATTTACATATATTTAAATAAATCCCGAAAATAAAAAATAAATTTATCAATGATATTCCGAAGATAAATGAATTTAATGGAGATAGGTCTATTAACGAACTTAAGATAATAATTGGAAAAAAAATACCAGGATAATAAAATGTTGTAGTAAATAATGCCGGTTGTCCATGATCGACATAATCGAGCCACAGTGGAAATTTTGTAAAACTATCAAAGTAATTATAATTATATGTAAATATTTGAAAAGTAGCTAATGTGTCATGAGAAAATGGAATTTTAAAAACAAAAATTTCTAAAATAATTTTTAAATAAAAAATAACAAATATTGATCCAAACAATAAAAAATTATTAAGCTTTCTTGACGATTGCATACCATCAATCAGAATTTATTTTGCTTTTGATAATATAATGAGGTTTTTTATTCGTTATATTAATAATATTTTTTAAGTATTGAAATAATACCAAGATAGATAAGAGAATTGTAAAATTCAAAAAAATTATTAAGAAATTTATAATATTTACTAAACCTAAAATTAAGTAAATTATAATCAAAAAAATTTGAATTAATAAAAGGAAAAAAATTAAAGTCATTGGAGCATATCCACTAGAAAAAATTCCTGAAAGTGCAAATTTTGTTAATCCAACGAAATTTATTTTGCTCTCCCCTTTAAATCTTGTTTGTCTATCATAATCTATACATGTTTGTTCAAATCCAATTTGGCTTACAACACTTCTATAAAAAAAGTTATTTTTTTGACTCAGAATTAAATTTAAGACTTTTCTATTTACACCCCTATAATCACCAACCTGATATTTAATTTCTCTAGCAAGAAAGAATGAACTTATAAAGTAAAAAAGATTAATTAATAACTTTTTTACAAAATTTTCTCCAGCTCTTGATACCCTTTTTGTGTTTACAACATCAAAATTTTTGGTTGTTAACTCATCATAAATTCTTGTTATTAACTCAGGTGGATCTTGTAAATCAGAGTCTAATGAAATTACATAATCTCCTTTTGCATTAATCAAACCACATAAAAGGGCAGGTTGATGACCAAAATTTTTGCTTAAATTTATTAATTTAACTTTATGATTTTTTTCACAAATATTAATTATCTTTTTCTCTGTGCTGTCTGTGCTATTGTCATTTATTAAGATTATTTCATATTCGCATGGTAATTTTCTAGTTGTACTTTCAACTCTATTTAAAAATTCTTCGATACATTCTTCTTCATTGAAAATCGGAGAAACGATAGATAATAGTGGTTTTTTTTCCATTAATTTGTTAACAAAAACAATGTTTAAAATTCATCAATCTTTGTTCATTCATTATTGCATTTTTTTTAATTTTTATCATTTATTAAAAATTTTATTTATACTATTTTTTAAAATCGAAAAAACTCATCACAAAAAATTTTTTTTAATTAATTTAGTTTGTAACAAAGTTTTATTAAAAATCATAATAGCTTTTTTTTGTAAAAACAGAAATTTAATTGAATCAAATTTCGCAAAAAACAAGGTGTTTCTAAATAATATATTATAAATGTCAGAGAAAGTTTTTGATATCCTAGTTGTTGGAAGTGGATTATCTAGTTTAGTGTTTGCTGAGGAATATTTAAAAAAAAAAAATAATATTGATATTATATCTCCTAATTTTAAATATAAAATAAAAACCGAAATGGATTACAATTTCGATCCCAAAACATTACCACCACAATTTAAAAAAAATTTTAGTAAAATTGTAGATTATTTTCACTTCAATAATTTAAACTTCGATAAAAAGAATTGTAATATACTTGGTTCATTAGAATTTGGAGGCTTATCAAATTATTGGGGTCTTCAAATGGATAAAGATGCTAACGAAGATCTCAATTATTTTGGAAATAAGGCTAAAAAAGAAATAATCAATTGCTTTACTGAAATCTTAAAAGAAAAATCTTTAATTGGGAATTTCGGTACATATAAAAATAGTTTAAAAATAAATAATTTTTATGAAAATATTTTAAAAAAATATAAAGATAGTAAAAAGTTAATAATCGAAAAATCTCTTATAGCTATTAATAAAAATAATAAAAAAAATATAAAGAAATTAAATCCTGATTTAATTCTTAAAAAAATAAAAAAAGAAGTCACTTTTCATAATTTTTTTTTAAAAAAAATTAGCAAAAAAAAAAATTTGATATTTTTGCATTGTATTAGAGGAAATGAAAAAAGAATTTTTAAAACAAGAAAACTTATATTAGCAACAGGAACATTAGTCACAACAAAATTAATTATGGATTTTCTTAATATAAAGAGAGAGGTACCAATCAAACATCATCCACGTTTGATTTCTATGTATATTGCAAAAAAGAAAATCTTAGATAATACAAAACTTACTGCAGGTTTATTACAAATTAAAAGTAGAAAAAAAAACGAAACATTTTCAGGAGATTTAAGACCATCCAACAAAATGATACTTAACATGGCATTTAAAATTTATAAAATTTTATTTCCTTTAAAATCAATCTTGATGTTTTTTAAAGATTATATATTTTTTTCAAATAACCTTATGGGTTCAAATTTTAGCAATTTATATATAAAAAAAATTAACAAAAAATTTACAATTTTCTCAAAAAATAAAGAGACTTTAAAAAAACTTAAAAGAAATCAAAAAAAAATTTATAATTTTTTGAGAAAAGAAAAAATTATTTTTCCTTTTTTTAAAAATTTTTTTCCAGGGATCGGAGCTGATTATCATTACTACGGAACTATTCAAGCTGGAGGGAAAAAAAAGTTGTCAGTAAATAAAAATTGTCAGCTGTTAAAAAATAATTCAATCTATATAGTTGACGGTTCAGTTTTTAATTTTAAAAAAAATTTATATCCTTATGGATATGTATTAGCTAATTCTAAAAGAATTGCAAAGTTGATTAACAGGTGAAATATTTTAGAATAAAAATTTATTTAAAGATAATAGTTTTTTTTAAATCTTTATTTAAAAATAATTACGATCAAAAAAAAATTGATCAAGTAATTCTCTCATCTTCAAAAAAAAAATACATAACTTACACCAGTCAATTAAGATCAAGTTTTTTGCTGGTCTTATTATATCTGAAAAGTAAATATAAAAACAAAAACGAAATTATAATGCTTTCTTATAATTTAAAAGAAATGGTTAATATTGCAAGGCAACTAAATTTAAAGTTAGTCTTTTGTGACTTAGACTTTAAAAATGGTTCATATGAATTATCTGATCTTAAAAGGAAGATAAATAGAAAAACATTATGTGTAGTTCAAACAAACATTTTTTGTAATTTTAATATTTGTTTAAAAGTTAAACGATTATGTAATAAAGAGGAAGTTACCTTAATCGAAGATAATGCAGTTTATTTTGATAATTTTTCTAAGAATAAAGAAAAAGTTTTAGCTGGTTCGTTTGGAGATTATTGCTTAATGAGTTTTAATATTATGAAAAATATATCTGGTTTGTACGGAGGTTGTGTTTCATATAATGATAAGAATTTTTTTAACTTTACAAAAAAAAAATTTAAAAAAAAAATAAATTTCCCAAAATATTTATATTTAAGGCAAATTTTAATATTCTTTATATTAAAAATTCTATCAATAAAATTTTTATATAATTTAATTTTTAAATTTTTTTTCTATTATGCATTTAAGTATAATATTAAATTTATTCAAAATTTAGTTTATCCTAGTTTAAGATTTAAAAATTCAAAAATACCATATTATTATATTAGCGAAATTTCTAATTTTTCTAAAAAATTAATTTATCATCAACTACTCGATAAAATTCAAAGAAAAAAAAATCACTCTATAAGAAAAAGAAACAACAAATATTATTATAAAAAGTTTGAAAAATTAAAAATAAAAAAAATAAATTTGTTTAGAGTTTTTGATTTTAATTTTCAAAATTTTTTAGATTTTCCTGTGCTTGTTAAAGATAGAGATAAGCTTCATAATTATTTATTACGAAAAGGATATGATACAAAAAAAGTTCATTACTTTGATTGCAGTACAATGTTAAAATTAAAAAATAAGTTTCCAATTTCAAATAAATTTCAGAACGAAGTTTTATGTTTCCCTAATCATAATAAAATATCATTTAATTATATAGATAGTTTAATTCGAGAGATTAAAATATTTTACGAAAAAAATGTCTAATTATCAGTTTTATAAGATTAAAAAAAGAAGGTACTAAATTTATCTTATTATACTCTTTATGCTCAATGTAATTGTTATCTTCAATTTTATTAATGCTTTCTTTTAAAAAATCTAAGTTATCTAGATATAAAAAACAGATCTTTGTTGCACTATCATTTATATTTAAATTTATTGTTCTTTTATTGAATATTTTTCCTACATCGTATTTTTTGGTTACTTCGTGGAATGTTAAATCAATAGTATTCCAATTATATAAAAATTTATATAAAAAAATAAAAGAACCTCTTTGATTTATTAGTGAACCTAAATGAAAATTATAAATTTTAAATTTCTGGATGTCTAATTTATTTATACCATAAACATTAAGACCAAAATCATATTTTTTAGCTACATTTTTAATAATTCTACAATTTTTATGTTTAGAAAGTAATTCTTTAAGTGAAATTTTATTTTTAAATCTTTTTAATAAGTCATTTATTGATCCAAAAAATATTAAAACAATTAATACCTTTATCTTTCTAAAAAAGCTTGAGTTACTAACAATTATATCAAATTGAAATTTTTTAAATTCTATTTCAGAAAGAATTTTGTCAACTAATTTTAAGGAAACAATTTCATCATTTGTGGTGTATATGATAATATTTTTCATACTCATTTAAAAACATGTACTCACATATATATAACTTTATTCAAAAAATAATATTAAAAAAATCTTTAAGTTCAGATGCTGCTAATTTAATTAAAAATATTAAAGTAAAAAATATAATAGATGTTGGTTGTGGTGAAAGTGATATTTTTAACTACTTTAAAATTAAAAAAAGTCAACGATACTATGGTTATGAGCTTGATGATTATTTTGTTATTAAGTTAAAAAAAAAATTCAAAAAAAAAAATATTAATTTTTATAAAAAAGATATTAATCAAATAAACTTCAAAAATTTTGATCATAAAAATTCAATTATTTTATTAATTGGTATTTTTCATCATCTAGATAATCGATCTATTAAAAAATTTATCAAAAAAGTTAAGAAATTTAAATTTTTATCAATCGATGCTGTGATTCTACCTAATCAAAGTTTTATTACTAAAATACTTTTTTTTCTTGATAGGGGTAGATTTATCAGGGAATTAAAGGATTATAAAAAACTTTTAGTTCACGCAAATTATAAATTATTGCGGAATAGATATATAAGAGCACCCTATGATCATGTGATGTTTTTTAAAAATATAGACAAAAAAAAAATAGATAAAATTTTACGAAAGATTTAAGTTTAATTTATCTAAAAATTATTTTTTTTCTAAAAAACAATTGTTCTCTAAAATTTTGATTAATCTGTAATTATTTTTTATATAATTATTATCTATAATTTTTGAACAATTTTTTGTAATAAGTAAATTTTCATAGTCTTTTAAATATTTATAATTAAGTTTTTTAATTTCCAAATTATCATAAAATATTTTATTTTCACTTAAGCCAGGTAAATTTATATTTAATAAAATATAATAATCTGTCTTTAATCTTTTATTTAAATTTTTTTTTAAGGAATAATAATTGATCAAATAAATATTCAAATTAACATTTGATTCATAATTTTTTTCGAAGAATTCTAGCTTGTTATTAATACTGGTATTGATTAATTCCTTTTTTGTAGGAACGATTAAAATCAAAATTAGCATAAATATAACAAAGTATAATAATTTATTTTTTAAAATTTTTTTCATATCTGGAGTAAATTAAATTAAATAAATTTCCATAACCAATTAAACAAACGATCAGAATTATTGGAAATAGATACCTGATTTCATTTGAAAAAATAAGAAACCATAGACAAGTGTAAATGACTATGAAATATGTAAAAAGAATAAATATTTTGTCTTTTTTCTTAGGGATAAAGCAAAGTAAAGTTGGCAATAAAATATAAATAGGAAATTTTTTAGCTGCTAGAATTATTCTACCTTTTAAATCTAAAAATTTTAAATCGTGGCCTGCTGAGATATGAAATTCTTTGTCAAAAAATAATAATTTAAAAACATCATTGTCAGCTAAAATATTGTATTGAAAAAATTGATATACATAAAAAGGTAGAAAAACTATCAAGCCAATCAAAAATAAGAATCTAAAATTTTTAAAATTAAAATTAAATTCTTTGTCATAGAATAAATATAATAATAATATTAATCCTATCCAACCCAATTCTTTTGTTTGGATCATAAATAAAAAAATTGACAAAATTACGAAATTTCTTTGTAAATCTTTAAATTCTTTTTTTCTCAGTTCAAAAAAAAATACCATTATAATTAAGAAAGAAAAACTTAAAGGTATTTCCATATATCCAGAAGTAGCTTGGCCAAAAGTCATTTTTAATGAGAAAATAATTCCCAAACATCCTGAGATAAAATAGGTCAGATTATTTTTACTTATGGAGATCGATGTAATTGCAAAAAGCATAAATAATGGAATAAAATTAAAAATTATTTTTCCAAACATTTCAATTTGAGTGGTATTTAAAACCAAAAAAAACATTGAAATATTTGAAGACCACATTTGAGGTCTTAAGAAAGCTGTTTTAGGTACAGTATTATTGTAATATTCTCTTGACCATTTTAAATACCATTCAATAGCATCACCATGAAAAAAAATTTGAGCAAATTTTTGGTCTTTATCATAAAAAATAGTGATTAATAAAAATATAATATAAATTAAAATGAATAAAGAAATATTTTTTAGTATTATGTTACTCCCCTTTAAAAATGTTTGGAGTTGATCTTTAAGTAAGATAAATGAACTTAAAAAGTAAAATTTTATTGATTTCCATTTTAAAAAAATAAAAAATAATTCAAAAAAAAATATAAACGTTAAAATTATGAGATTGTAAATATTAAGCAATGTTAGTAAAAAAATAATTAAATTATTAATCACAAAAGAAGATGTAAAACTTATTAAAAATAAGTTAATAAAATTTGAATTAATTCTTAATTGGTAAGATATTAAAAAACCAGGGAGAAAGCATAATTGCAAATAAACAATAATTACTCCAAATATATAAAATTTATCTATCAAAGTTACAAAAAGTTCACATGAAGTGGCTTTTCACTATACGCTGGTTTTATCTTTTCATTGTTTTTTATATGATCATCTAAAGCTTTACTTACGTAATGTTGTATAGGAAGCGTTCCCATCATTGTTTGAGCATTGAAACTTGGTGAGGCAAGGTAGTCCATAATTTTCCAATATCTATCTGATTTAAATACATCTTTGAATCTTTCATCTACAAAGTTTCCTATATGTAATTTTGAATATCTAGCATTGAAGAACATCCCAGATGGAGCGATTAACCCACTCCCACTTATTTGAAGTAGAAATTGAGGTCCATAAAATCTTTTGTAAGATGGTTTGCCTTTATCTTTAATTTTATCCCACTTTACAATAACTTTTGTAGTATCGTTACTTAACGCTTCAGCATTTTCTAAAAGCTCATACATTTCCTCATATTTTGAATAGTCTACACCTAGTGTTCCAAACTCATCGTCTGAGCAATGTTTTATTACACCATAATCAACTCCTAATTCTACAGCTAATTTTGC
>MDSZ01193217.1_pt1 | contig 10039 bp, 6 predicted proteins | sample 811201 | NCBI WGS metagenome assembly MDSZ01 (sample SAMN05326647, study PRJNA326480) | marine metagenome | isolation source: seawater | place: Indian Ocean: North | collected 2010 | reverse complement strand
GCAGCATTATGTAGGAAGCGAGGAGCACACTAGCCCGAATCTCACGGGGACTAATAAACAGCCGTTTGAGCTATCAAACGAAGATAAATTACCTGTTGCCAGTTGCTCCGAGACCGATAGTGGTGTCGAACTCGAAGACAGACTGCTTGTTGACTTTGAACGAATTTATCCTGTGCCGCTGGCAGCAAGGATGCACAGCGATCACACCCCCAACTACCGAGCTTTGAAGAAATTCGTTTTCGAGCAGGATGAAAAGAGGATGAGGCGCATGTCGTGCCCACTTCGCCAGACTCGTAGATCAACACTGGATTCCCCAGCGGCCCTACCTCCATTGCATCGAGATTTGAAAGACGCAATAGAGCAGAAAGTCCCTTGGGGAGAACCTCCTCGTTGCAATGGCGTAGAGAAATCCCCTATTCCACGAAAGCCACTCCCAATGCCAGGAGAGAAGCAACTTCTTGCTGCTGATAGACTGACAAGGGGGTTTTCTTCCCGGCAGCAAGTCTCTGCGCCGTGCTCATTGGTGACAGGTGATCATACGGATCTGAAAGCCACTCAGGACTATGCTCAAAGAGTTGCAAGCACAGTAGCACATGCCAAAAAATGGCGCCGCAGGATGGACGACTCGCGAAAGCGGCAAAATTGCCAGCAGGTTGCTCTACAGCCACGAACTTTTGTGTTTGCACACACTTCAGACACTCTGCGTGATCCTCACCTTCATATTACCAATTCAGGCACTGGGCTTAAAGACACAGCCACACACAAGTGAAGCCGACATGGTGACGCAACACACTCGTAGAGTACGTTAAATCTGATTGATTGAACTAGCTGCCCGATGTAGAAAGACCTGTACATGATCGCCTACGAGTAATTGATTTGGACATGATAGTATTAGAATGATGGTCCAACTGGCATGCCACAGATAAGTTTGCATGCTTATACCCCCAAAAGACTTAACCAGGAGCTGATCGCATACTCCGCTAGAAGGCCCAGATGATCAGTAGGTGAATCAGCCTGGCGAAGTGAAGGATCTATAATCTTGTCTATAATCTTGCCCTTTTTGCAGGAACTCTTAGTCCTGCCCCTTTTCAGTCGCAGCCGCAACCGTCCTAGTTGCTACAAGAACATTGGCATAATCCTGCGGCACCCGTGGTGACTGCCGTATCCTATAACTAGACGTCTTGGCCGCGGGTAATTCGAGCCTAAGGGGCCTGCTTACCTCTCCAGGACGTGACTGAAACGGGCAAGCGGAACGATTTGGTCTCGAAATTTTGGTGGCTTACGGACGTCGCGCCAGCGCAGCGGCGTTTCGTGCCGCGCCAGGCTACCTATCTGGCAGCCTATCGGGTACCCGGCCGCGCTTGCGCATCCGCCCCACGCCATAGGTACCCGAGGGCCCCTGGGAGACCAAATTACCAGCATAGAAGCGAGTTTTGATTTTTCAGTCCAGAGGTCCCTGAAATACCCGCACGTTAGGCCCCAGATGGGCAACTTCGCGACCGCGTCTCGCCTCTAAATGACCCCTTTCCCCCAGCCCGGTCACGGGGCGTACAAAGGGACTCTGTGGGACCCCATAGCCAAAATCGGCGCCGGCCAAGTGGCTAGGAACTCGAATCTCAAATTAGGAGACCGCCCCCCGGCCCCCGTGCTGCGCCCAGGCCCTGCCACTGGGCCTCTTTTAAGTCAGTTTTTTTTACTTGGGCAAAAAGCGGCTATGCTATTAGTCCGGCCCCTGGGCCGGGAGTTGCAGGTCGAGTTTGCTCATAGGGGCCTGAGTCTCGGCGGGCCACAGCGGGATAGCCGGAGTGTGCCCGTGCTTGGAGACCCGAGGGTAGTCGCACTATCGGAGTGACCTGCCCTTGGCCGACTTCTTTCCTAGCCTTGCCTACATTCTGCCCCCAGGCTAATCATTCAGGCTAGCTTCAGCCAATGGGTGGTTCTCACGATGCCAACTTGAACGCACTGGCAATATTTACCTTATTTCCCCCAGAGAAAGAAAGTGTTGCTTGCAATTCTTGTGTTTTGTGCAGTAGAAGCTTCGTAGGGATGAGTGGCTGATTGAAACGCCGTGCACACTATAGCATGAATGATTGATTGGCAGGAAATGATGGTTATTGATGCAAGTCCAAAATGCTTAAGAGGGGGCTGTGCTCTGCTTACATCGTTTGAGTTCAGGTGATGCACAGTCCACACCATGCGCTTGTGAAAGCCAAGACATAGCCAAGCATGAGCCCGCAGAGGGGCGTCTCAGGGCATCAATAGATGTCAGTTTCAATATGACTCCCTTGGCTTCTAAACTGATACCGTGCCACACTTCGTTATCATCAAAGCTACAAACTGATCGCTTGTGCTCGAAATTTGAGTTTGCAGGCTGTGTTCCTGATAGCAAAACAAAAAGAACGATGCCCACACTCCACATGTCTGCAGCTGCACCGTCATAGCCACCCCCCCGGGCTGTGATGCCCCTCCCCTGACGCTCCATCACTTCGGGGGCCAAATACCTAATTTGCACTGTGACGCGAATCTTAATTGCAGTCATGGCGTACTGTGGCGTTCCGCAAAATGTTCGACAGCCATGCGAGCCAACCTGAAAGAATGCGAATGGATTAGCCCAATTGAGGTGAACGATAAACTACGCAGCTCCAAAACTGCAGCACCCTTAGCTAGGCCAAAGTCAGTTAAGAGAACATCTACATCAGAGAACTTTGTGCGGAGCAATATGTTCTCTGGTTTGACGTCCCGATGCGCAATCCCGCGTGCATGCAGATAAGCCAATGCAGATAGCAAATGAACCATCGTGTCGCGGGCATCAGACTCTGGATAGTGACCACGCTTCACCACTCGATCAAACAAATCCCCCCCTTCTACGAGTTGCATCACAATAGCAAAGGAGTCGACATCCTTGTAAGCGTCATGAACAGATACAATAGCTGGATGTGATAGATTCCGAAGCATACGTGCTTCTTGAAGCAAGTCTGAGAACGAAAAAGTACGCTGGAAAGCAAACTTACGGGTTGGAATTATCTTTGCCGCAAAAGCCTGACCTGTGACGCGATTGACAGCGCGATAAACCTTCCCTATGGTGCCACTGCCCAACTCTTCACATAGCTGATAGTCTGCCTCGAGGTGCCTGTCTGGCGCTGCTGCAGCCAGAGTAAGCGACCGGCAGGTGGGACCATGCTGTGGCGCCATAGTAGTATTTGAATGAGATACATTGACAAACACATGTGCTGTAAAGCGAGATTCTTGTATTTTAGGAGACAAGAAGGTTAATTCATCACCGCTACTGAGGAGCCGTCTTTCCTGACGTTTTAGTTTGATTTTGTTTACGAACGTCCCATTTGAGCTCAAGTCTTCAATGTAAGGTAGGAGTTGGCTAGTTAGCCCAGGTCTATTTTCCCACGCCCGAAAGATTCGACAATGATACCCACTAACTCTGGAGTCGTCAATCACAACATCACATTTTTTATTTCGACCAATAGTGTAAATGTCAATCTCCGAGTCTTCAGGAATTTCAGATTTCAAGCAGGCACGAGAGACGAGATCGTAAGTCTTCAAGCCGTCCGTCGAGGTGTAGAAGGGGGTAAGCCGAGCCCAAAGGGAAGCAGCGCCTAGTCTGGCTTCTGCGCTACCCTCAGAGCTTTCAAGTTGACTATCAACTGGCTGCGTACATTCTGGACTTTCGTCGAACATTCCCCCACACAATTATCTACAAGTCCTTACTAGAGTACCAGGTCCTACAAAAGTTATGTCATATCATTCATACCGTCACGGTAGGTATATAGCAGGAGTATGTCGTAGCGTTATGTAAAAATACGTGACCGTGCCGGTTAAGTTGAACTTGAACTTAAAGCCTGAGTCGGAGGCCGGCCCGGTTCACACAACGGACCCCGCCTCAGGTAATGCGCCCGGCGGGATTTCGTGCGAACTTGAACTCAGTCTTAAAGTTTGCGGCCGGCGCGGATACGATATCGTTCAATAAAATATATCATTGCTGGAGCCAGCCACTCGTTGAACGCTAAATCCGTATGGAGATTAGTTCAGAACATTCTGCGCCGAGGACGACAAAGCATAAGCCGTTTCATAAGTGGTCGCCAAGTGTACTGATCGAAGCTTTAAAGGACAAGTTTGCAACTCAGTCTAATTCGGTGCGAAGGGCGTTCCGAGAAGTTGCCCAGCCCGGGTGCACCCCGGTGCAATAGTTCATTTCGTTTCACAAGCAGTAGCGGCCCCTGTTAATGCAGGCAAGATCGAATTACAAAGCCGCAAATTCGTCGTCTTTTGCACAACTTGAATCTCGTGGGAGTGGGCCCGAAAGTTTTGACAGAAGTGTTCAATACAATAGATGTTGATAGAAATGGGTCAATCGACTATCGAGAGTTCAAGGACGCGTTCGGAGAAGGCATCTGTGGTGGTGGATATGAGGGGATGGATGTTTTCCATGGCGAAAAGTCTCATATTGAAAATATTAAAAACCGCTGTCTACGCAACAGCCCACGGAATATGAAGTTGGAAACTGCAATCACAGAATTGCGCACTCGAATGGCAACTCAGCACACGAAGGTCAAGACAGCATTTCGAGCACTTGATCGAGACAGCTCTGGCAAGTTGGAGAAGGGAGAACTTCTATTGCTGCTGAAAAATTATCACATTAAATTACGCGACGCGGATGTAGATAAACTAATTGCACGTATTGACACGGATAATTCTGGGAAAGTATCTTATCGAGAATTCAACAATTTTTTCGGATCAGATATAGCGGGTAGCGCCTTTGGCAACAGCACGGCGATGAATTCGGGATTGGGGAGGATAGAGGATAAATGCTGTTTTGAACAAAATGAACAATTATACAAGAAAAATAGCTACCAGCGCCACCAGAATTGGACCACAACTGACTTCATGAATGCCATGGAGTCAATCCTAATGACTCGAGCTCGTACTGTACGACGTATCTTTCGAATAGCAGACGTGGACAAATCAGGCTGTATCGATGCAAAAGAATGGCACAATGCCCTCAGCCAAATGAACCTTGAAATGTCTCATGAGAAGGCGAAGCAATTCTTTGATGCCCTGGACAAGAATGGTGATGGCCTTATAAATTATCGCGAATTTGTTGCCGCTTTCGGAGACATCGTTGCAGGATTTCGTGATACTGGGATTATTTCTAGCGCCAGCCCGCGACTAAAGCAACAAGTCGAGTTCGGAAATTCCATGTGCCAGCCACGGCTTGAGTCGAAGATGCCTCGATACACAGTAAGTCAGATTAGGGAGGTAGTTGCCAGACGCTTGGGTGGTAAATATACTTCGGCATGCTCTGCTTTTCGCAACCTAGATTTAGACAAGGACAGTTCCCTCGACAAAGAGGAGTTCAGGCATTTTATCAAATCGCTGAATATTGAACTTCATGATGAAGACTATGAAATGCTATACTGTGAGCTAGACCGTGACAAGAATGGTAGTATCGACTATAAAGAATTTTTGTTTTGGTTTGGAGAGGCCATCTGCGGTGCACCTTGGCAAGCAAATCAATCGACAGGCCTTTGCACGCGTGGTATCCCTCACACTGCTAATCGAATACCCGAACCATGGCTTTTATCCAGCGAGGAAGCTCTACGACTATTGCATATCAAGCTCACTGAGACATCAACCTCGGTCAACAAGGTTTTCAAGCGATATAATAAGGACCGTGCTAGTCAATTATGCAGGAAACAATTCAAGATGATGTTTGACAACTACCATCTGCATGTTAATGATGACATTGTCCGGGAGATTGTAAAACACATACAGCGGACTCATGGCAAGTTCCCAGCGGATGGCAATGGTATCACCTTCCCACTATTTGTCAGGGAATTTGGGAAATCCATAGCGGGCGGGGCCTATGTTGGTGTCGTTGATCACAATTCTAATTCAACAAGAAACTGCAGAGATATAAAGCCGACACCAAAATGTACTGCAAAACAGGCACGCGCATTGCTCATAGACAAGCTTGTCACGAACTTCAAGCACAGTCGGGCAGCCTTCACTCGATTAAATATTGCTAGTTGTCATGCCATGAGCAGAGGAGAACTCCGCAATGCTTTAACCTGCTATCACATCCACCTCGACGACGATGCGTTTGGTGAGTTTGTACAGGAATTTGACAAAGACAATAATGGAGTCATTGACTTCCGCGAGTTTCTCTCTGTTGTTGGCGCTGACGTCAGTGGGGCTTCAGACAATGGCCTTAGTGTCACAATGCAGGCAGCTGACGACCAACAAAAGGCAAGGTTGAGGAACCTGCACAAGCAACTAGCCCATCAAAATTACCATAGCTCTGACTCGGATACCGATTCTAGCGAGCACCAACAAAACTCTCCCCACGAAGCAAAAAATGATCATGAGGTGAAGCTTAGTAAGGACAATGAGACATGCAAAGTTGCCAGAAAAAGGTGCCAGCTAGATTTAGCTAAGTCTCGGCAAAACAAGTGTCCGCCATTGCCAACTATCTGGGATCTATCTGGCCTCAAGACCTCAGATGCACGGCAGGTGCCAGTAGGTCACGCGGCTCTCCATCGAAAACACTGGCGCATCCCTCCTTCACGTCCTCTCCAGCGAGTGATTTCAGGGCCTCTCAACATGACCCATTGTCGAAGGTGAGACATTGGTAGAGCTTGAGCTCCGAGCTTCTGTGGTATCTTACATCTTGATATCCAGGAGCGCGCAAACAATCACTTGTCCGAGGTGGCTGGCAAACACTTGTGCAAGGTCACTGGAGGTGACGTTGTTGATGTGGTATTCGTTTCCGACCTGGCGCAAAGCCACCGGCGAGCGCCAGTCAGCGGGCAGTTTGTGACGGTGCGCACCAAAATTCAAGGGCCGGCAGGCTCAGACCTGGGCCGCTGTGCAATGGCCTCTCGAAGTACCTGCAGCTCGTTTCAATTCCAGCCAAGTAACTGTGCCGGTCGCAACTTTGTTTTGAGGCCCACTCGACCCCTCACCACTGGACCTCTAAGTGGCCTCCGAGAAAAAGACCTGGGCGACCTGTCAGGCTAGTCTAGCACCCAGTACGCGAGTCCCGAGTACTGATCCGATGTCAGCAGCCGTCCGTTCAGGTTTAAGACGACGCCCGAGTCCGGTTCAAAATAAGGAACCCTGAAATAAGGAGCCTTCCTTTAGGTCGTTGCTCTCAAGTAGCCTAGGCCAAGAGAGACTCGGAGTCTTGACCTTCTCAGGCTGGCCCGGGTTACGTGTGGAGCCTGAGCCTGAGCCTGAGAGGTGGAGGCGGCCCGGGACAGGGGGAGTGGAGAGGTCAGAAACCCACAAACCATCAATGACTCAGCGCTAGCGAACCCGAGCCAGCGAGCCCAAAGCTAACGAAAAATAACACCCGTGACACTCTCACTCATTCACGGATTTTTTTTTTCGGAGGTTGCGCAGTTGTTTCACTCCACAAGGGCCCTTATTATCTCCAGTGCAGAAAGAGGGATGAGCGATACACGACTAGAATGTCGTTTCTACGAAGAGCCATTTCCAGAGGTCGAATCGCTCGTGATGGTGAACGTGAGAAACATTGCGGAAATGGGCGCGTATGTGACTCTACTTGAGTATAACAACATAGAAGGAATGATCTTGCTTAGCGAGTTGAGCCGACGCCGAATCCGCAGCATCAACAAGTTAATCCGAGTAAACAGAAACGAGGTGGTAATGGTACTGCGTGTCGACAAGGAGAAGGGGTATATTGATCTCAGTAAGCGGCGCGTCTCTGCTGAAGATGTAGCGAAATGCGAAGAGCGTTACAACAAAGCCAAGGCGGTACATCGTGTGATGCGGCATGTAGCAGATAGACAAGGGAAAAGATTAGAAGAGTTGTATGAGATGGTCGGCTGGCCATTGTATCGAAAATATGGCCATGCATATGATGCATTGAAACTCTGTCTATCGGGCGATGATGACGATGTCCTTCAAGTTTGCCCAAACATTGAGAGCGCCACTAAAAACTGCCTGTTGGACTTCGTTAAGAAAAAACTCTCCCCACAGCCTATCAAGGTCCGAGCAGATCTTGAGGTCACTTGCTTCTCATACAGTGGTATCAATGCAATCCGTGAAGCACTTATCCACGGCCAACGTGAGTGTGTAGATGTGTGTCCAATCCAGATCAGGCTAATTGCCCCTCCAATGTATGTCTTGACCACCATGACTTTGGATAAAGAGCTTGGTATTCAGACCTTAACATTAGCTATTTCTGCCATAACTGAAAAAATCCTTGAAAGAGGTGGAAAAATTGATATCAAAATGTCCCCAAAGGTCGTGTCAGCGCGCGAAGAAACCGAGCTTCAAATCATGATGGACCGTCTGGCCCAAGAAAACGCGGAGCAGGACGGTGATGAAGATGAAGATGCGGATTGTCGGTGACCACTATTCAAATTTCATCAGTATCTGAATGCTAGAAATCGATTCTATCACCAGTCATGGTGTGCAAAATGGCATCAACTTCCAGTGGTGCGATCTCCACTCGTCGTAGTATCGACGGTTGCTCTTAACCTAATTATTATTAGCCCAGTCACGGTGGGCCTTTTTGCCCTGGTAAGCGCGAGGCTTGTTGGGGTACTGCCAGTGAAGTTAGTTCGAGAAATTTAACCCTCCTTCTCAGGTCGCCTTCAAGCCTGAGTTAGCCAAACACCGGAAATTCCCTTTGCGATGCAGGGGGAAATAGAGTGTGTAGCTCCGGACTTCCTCGGCAGCGTAGTGTAGTCGTCTAACGAAATAGTTTCTCCCGTGTTTGATGGGGTTTGCGACGGGAAATTCTTCCGTCAATAAAAGGTGACTCAGGATGATAATAGTTAGGAGTGAGAGGCGACTCCCCTACTAAGGGGATATCGGAGTACCCTAGGATGGGAAGTAGCCTAGGCGGGTAATATAAGTACGGGTTGTGCTTGGATACGTCTCAGTTGAATCTTGGGATCCTACTAGACGCCACGGTGTATTTCCATTGCACTCCCCCATTGTCGTGATCGTGATAAGATGCGATAATCATGAAATCGCGGCAAGGAGGATAACATTTAAGATTAACATCACGACGGCTCCGCACGAACGCCGGCTCCGTGGCAACACCCGCGCACGACTCAATGGGACCGGGGTTATGAGCGCGCCTCGCGGCTCAAACTGCGTATTCCGTGAGGCCCGCCGCCCACTCGTAGTTCTGGCGTTAATGGTACTACTATCGATGCTTCAAAGCCAGTCTGTGGAGATAGTAGGCGCCATCCTGGAAGTGACGGCTCGGATGTTTTATTTTACCCTAGGACTTTAAGTATCTTCGGTACCTAACGCCGTCATACAACAAAAATCCACGCGATGAGTGGTGTGTCGGTCTTGCAACATTTCGAAGTATATCAAAAATCACGGGTAAGTGTAACTTTGCAGGGGGACGTACAACATAATTCCCGTAGGTCGCCTTTGTCCAGGCTGTGGCAGAGGCGGCAACACGCCCGCAAAATATTGAGGTCATGCAGAATGCTGGTGTTATGCAACTTTTGCGTCCACTCTTGCTAGATAATGTATTGCTCGATGAAATAATGATAGCAACTTAGATTATTAACATCGGACTGGTAGGTGCCAAGTATTCAACAGTCTGCCGCCCTTGCTCTTGGTCGGTTAGCCAATTATAGTGAGGATTTAGCAGAGGCAGTTGTTGGTAATGAAATTCTTCCCCAGCTCGTTTACTCACTCTCTGAACAGAATGTACGTGATGCGTTTCATCATTTTACATGAATTTCTGTGCGTAGCGCTTTGTGAAGAAGGCCGCTTCATTTGTCCTCCGAGCAGTTGCGAAACATTCGCCTGATCTTGCCCAGGCAGTAGTTGATTCTGGTGCACTGGACGCCCTAGTCCCATGTCTTGAAGAATTCGACCCAACAGTAAAAGAGGCAGCTGCATGGGCAATTGGTTACATAGCACAACACACAGCGGAGCTGGCCCAGGCAGTCGTCGACGCTGGTACAATTGCACTCTTAGTCCTGTGCATCCAAGAACCAGAGATAACTCTCAAGCGTATATCTGCATC
>MDSZ01062910.1_pt1 | contig 10039 bp, 17 predicted proteins | sample 811201 | NCBI WGS metagenome assembly MDSZ01 (sample SAMN05326647, study PRJNA326480) | marine metagenome | isolation source: seawater | place: Indian Ocean: North | collected 2010 | reverse complement strand
GACTGTCCGTTGTACTCAGGGTTGGGGTGGAAGATGCCGTTTTCGTAGCCATTCAAAACATCAGAGACCATCACAAACTCTTCAAGAGTCTTCATCAGGTTCTCGTGCATTTTGTCAGTGACTTTCAGGTCAATGGTGCGCACAGAGGCCTCTTGAGGACCGGAACGGTTCTTCTTTTTGTCCACAATGAGGTAGCGGAATTGGTTGAACCCGGTCATCTTGGCATACATCGCTGGCTGATGCTCAGAGAATGTTTTGGCCAGAGTCCACACAGCCAACCAGTAGTCTGAAGCGAGCTTCAAGTCACCAATCGTGCCGTCCTCAAACACCAAGTCAATGTAGCCACGCAGGCGAACCGTCGCACCCGTCTTTGGCAGGTAAACTTCAACACAACCCTCCAGCTCAGTCTCGGTGACATTGGGCATAGCGAGTTTGTTGCCGTAGGTGTCCTCACCGTTCTTCATCGCTTCAAGGAGCGACTTACCCCAGATGCGAAGTTGCATGATAAACTCAGCCTTTTCGCCTTCGGTAAGTGGTAGTCCCGTTTTGTAGTCACGAGGGTCTTGGGTGTCAAGTCGGTGTTGCAAGTCCATTGCCATCATTTCAACGAGGGCATCGGTGTCGTCAATACCTCCAACGAGGAATTCTTCAAGGAACACTTCGTGAAGCGAGGAACCTTGGAGCGCAGCTCCGCCGGTTGGGCCTCGGATTTTGTCCACATAGCGATACTTGAATTTCTGCGTGCAGTCAGTCCAGATTTTGATTTTGGACGGAGAAAGGTCAGTGTCGCCCCAAGGGCCGTATACTGACTCACTCATCTCGAACCAACTCCAGCTTACCTTGGCTGTTGTCAAGTCGGGCAATAGCACCGAGCATCCAAGCGACATCTCCAGCCATAACGACAACACTAAGGAGAGACTTCACAGCCTCTTCCTTGGTGGATGCGGTGTTTACGAGGGGCATAACCTCCTTGAAGCCTTGAAGGAACACTTTGGCCTGTGCCTCTTCGCCTTCAAAAATGGTCTTGGTGAAGCCACCCTCAATAACGAGCATGACCTTCAAAGAACCACCTCCTGCAACATGTCGAGGTACTCAGAGTCCTTTACAGACACCAAGTATCGCTGACACATCGACTGAGTGGTCTCGCAGTTAAGCGGTTTTGATGCACGGAAGCGCAACCACTTACGGTCTTTCTCACTCGCCTTGTAGATATGATGGATAGAGGCAAACTTAGCGTATAGCCCAGTAGGGATTTGGTAGTTAGCCGCTTCTTCATCCAGCACGATATCCTCGGTTGTGGATTTCTCTTCAATTCTTGTTGGGGTGGGTTCCTCGACGGGTTCCTCAGAGTCCTCTACAACAGGTGCTTCCTCAGCAACGGGCTCTTCTTGGGGCGGTTGCCCACCGAAAAGCTCCAATTCGTTGGTGCGAGCAGACTTGGTGTCGCCGTTGTTCCAAACAACGACGAACCAGCCTCGCTCTTTCACTTCAACGACTGCACCGAGTTGCCCCTTGAGGGATTCTCTGTCGCCAACATATTTCACCTGGGAGCCGACTTCGAGAGTCTCGTCAGAGTTCTCTTCAGTGGTGTCCAGGGTCGCTTCTTCGTTTTGCTTGACTGCCTCATCCATGGTGGCGTTAGCAACATCGAGGACTTCTTGGGCCGCTACCACGAAGGCAGGGGGCGTCAAGGCATCTTCCTTCAGCAAGGTTCTGCTGAGGAGGGCGATGTTCTCGGCTACTCGGTTCAGGCTATCAGTCAGGCTCATCAAAATGGTTTTTGTGTCGTCTTGCACATAATCACTCCTTTTTCGTGAATTGACTTAACCCAAAGACGGCTTATTAAACTACCCCTCCCGTAACCTACCCTTCCGGTAAACTACCCTACACGGAAAGTACTCCCTGACCGGCACTATAATGTGTGCGACGGCTAAGACCCTATACGCGGGCGAGGGTTGTAGCACCCCTTGAGCAATTTTGGGGCCTCGTCCGCACCAATACCCCCTAAAACGAGCTAAAATCGGCTATATGGAAAGGGGGTTTCTTCAGGTGCTAACTGGGCCCTTTGCATATGGAAAGTACTCCTGAGGGCGGTTCCCCATTGGAAAGGGACAGTATCTTTATATGCTGACACCAGTAGGGGTGTTTTGAGGAAGGTTTCTTACAGCTGACTATGGTTACAGGAAACTACCCCAACAGGAAAAGGAAGTTGGTACGATGAAAAAAAGATGGACAAAGAAAAACAAAACGATGGAAGAAAGGGTCGAAGAACACAACCGAGAAAGGGAGATGTTCTATCCAAAGGAAGCACACCAGAAGTGGCTATGTGACGACCACGGTAGAATCATCTCTACTTGTTGTGACTCGACTTGGGTGCTTGAACAGCAGACTGCCCAATCGCAGTCTACCAGCTGCACACACTGTGGAACCCACAGAGATGATTTCAAGGTGGAGCCATGCTACTCCTGCGATATGCCCGTTGATGGTATAGTGGGATATGACTACACAGTGCGAGTGACTCCTGAAGACAAAGAGTGGCCCTATAGCGCCATGAAGTACACTATTCTCTGTTTTGAGTGCGCGGCAAAAACATCGCCGGGATTCAAGAAGAGGCTCGAGAGGGACACCAAGAATCTGGTTTGAGGAAGTTGATACGATGAGAGAAGACCAGAAAGAAAGGTTCAGAAAGATGATGGAAGAGCGAGGGATAACAGACATCCGTGAGTTGTTCAGTCCCGAGCTGATTGATGCGATGAACGCCTATCACCTCCAACAAACAGTTGCAGAAGTTCAAGAAGACATGGAGTCGGGGCTGGAAGTCTGCCCTTACGAGGAATGCACAAGGGAAGAGTTGATTGCCCTCATCGAGGAACAAAAGGAAACGATGCTGGAGTACCTTGATTACGCAAGCGGGCTGAAGGCAGAGTTAGAGGAGCTGAAAAAGAAGGAGGCTTCGCGATGAAAGCATACGACGATAAAAGCATCAGTAGGAAAGCGGATGAACTTTGGCGGTTCACCGTAAGGTGTAGTAGGGAACATCCTAACCAACACTACTACGCCTACTTCACTACCCAAGAGGCAGGTATCAAGTACATGAACGAGAATTACTCGGAGGATGCACAGCGATTGAGGGTTGAAGAGAACAACGCAAACCCACACTTCGGTATGTGTGGCAATCCTCTTCTGTTGGATTTGGACGACCGTTGCGACTACCTCGGAAATTGGGGAATGGACATGGTTATTGAAATGCGCCCACCAGTGGAGGTGAAACAATGAGACAATGTGAGCTATGTGGATATATCGGAACCAGCGGAATGCACCATGGAGTGCACACCGTTTGCAACAATTGCATGTGGAAGGTAGTGAAGTTTGCTGTCTCCGCAGGAATGAAGTTTGAGGACGGTGAGAAGAGTGAGTGACGAGATGAAGCAACTTAAAGCTGCTGACAAGGTACTGAAAGACCTTTACAAATTCGCTGACCGCAACCAGCCTTGGTTGAAGGAGTGGATTGACCGCCGCTTTGCTGAGTACATGGAACAGGAGGAAGAATAATGCCCAGAGGTTCAATCAAGAAGTTAGACCATAGAGCCTTAGAGAGAGCTACCTATGACTGTCTATTGGATTTAGACTTAGAGCAGGAGTACATCAAGAAGGACTTTCATGCTCAAGTAGCTGTCCACTACGGCAAGATAACAAAGCATGTCATCGCCCAAAACGGTGAGCAGGCCGTAACCAGAGTCAGTCAAACTGTCAGCAGAGTGCTCAAGCAAGAAGGCTGGAAGACCTTTACAAAAGAAGTCGGCATCCCAGGTCTGCTCACACCTCAAGGTAAGCGAGTCACCAGGTCTATTCGCTACATCAGATGGGGGAATCGAAAGTGAATCCGACAGTCAGAACCTGCCCCAACTGCAAAAGAAAGTACGACTGGTGGCACCTTGAGTTTTGCTCAAAGGGATGCTGGGAACAGTACGAACAAAAGAAGGAGGCTTCACAATGAGAGCAGTAGTCTACGGAAGAATTAGCACAGACTTACAGAGCGAAACCTCGGTTAACGAACAGATTCGCCGCTGTAAGCAGTATGTTGAGATGAAGGGCTGGGAGCTGGTTTCAGAGTACTCTGATGTAGGTACGGGTATGAACATGGACAGAGATGGCTTCAAGTCCATGATGGACAACCTATCCGAGTGGGATGTCGTGGTTGCTTTCAAGTTAGACCGCTTTCATCGTAGCTCGACGAACGCTCAACAGTGGGCAAGTGAGCTAAACTCTGTTGGAAAGAACTTTGTAGCACTTGACATAGATGTAGATACCACCACCGCTATGGGGATGGCTGTCTTCAGAATCATCACCGCGCTGAACCAAATGGAAGTTGAAGTTACCCGCGAGCGCACCAAAATGGGCCTCCAGGGTGTCAAAAACGAAGGCCGCTGGGTCGGGAAGCCTCCCTACGGCTACGATTCTGTCTACGCTTTGACGGGCGATGACTCAGATAAAGGACTTTTGAGCCTCAAACCAGAGGAGGCCGAAGTCGTCAGAATGATTTTCGAGCTGAGGGAGCAGGGAGAGTCTTTCACCGCCATTGCGGAAGCATTAATAACCGCAGGCATCCTCACAAAATCAGGCAAAAGAAGTTGGAGCAACGCTACCATACGGGATATACTAAACCGAGGAGACTTTTACAGAGGACACTACTACGACTTAGAGAATGTTAGGCAAAGTTATTCGTGGGAGGCTATCCTATGATGAAGTTGCTTCGTAGGTTGTTGTTCGGTAAAGGACTCGAAAGTGCACCCTGTGAGGTCTGCACAGCACCGTCGTTTGACGGTGTGTGCCCCAGCTGCTTTGAAGCCGGTCGGAAGTGGAAAAATGGCTAGCAGACACAAACACTTGAAGCGGTACATGAAGGCGATTTTGAAGGAGAAAGGTCCCATGACCTCTCACCAAATGATAGACGCCTTACATGAAAGAAGAGAGCGACTTAACTCGCCAAAGTCAATACCTGGAGTTAACCAGGTGGCTATGGTGCTTAGAAAGCACAAAGAGTTTACCAGCACTGGGCAAGTCAAACAGGCCTCGGAGCTATCTGGTGGATATGCAGTCCAAGTCTGGTACCTGAGAGGTGAAAGGCATGAAGCCGAAAGTTGACTACATCGCACTTGTCGACTCCGGCGGCGGCGGAATGATACTGGGATTGCAGGTCAAGAAGGGCGAGGACCCGATGACTGCTATGTTGAACATGGTCGAAACCATCAAGGTTCAGTCTCTTGGCATGGCCGATGCTATCACCTTCGTTGAGCCCTGCTTTAAGCAGCCAGAGTCTCCTTACATTCACCCGCCAATGAAGAACAGTGTTGGCCCAGATGGTGCGGTAAACACTCCGAAAGGTAAGCAGTGGTTCAAACTGATTTTCAGCTTTGACCTCAAAGGTGAAGAAGAGTGATTGAGGTTCGTAAGCACACTTCGCTGTTCTTAACTGACTGCGATATGGTGGTTATACCCGTACATGCCAAGAATCAGTACACCAAGTCGTGGGACAGATACCCGATTAACGAAGCCAAGCTCGAGTATGTACTTGCTTACGCACAGTACCGAAGGCTACAAGACGCTAACTTGGTGGAGCCTGGAGAGCCAGTTATCAGTGAAGGAATAGAAAGTAAGACCATTTGCTGGATTCCTATAACCGTAGATGTGCGTCGTCGCTACAAAATGCACTGGATTATCCGTAGTCTTCGGCGTATGCAGGAGTTAGACTTACACAACAAGTACTCAATCGCCTTTCCTGCGCTGGGAGCCTACGATGGAGAGGGCGTAGACCCCGTAAATGTCTACAAAGCAGTCAAAAAATATCTGGGAAACGGTAAATTTCCTGTAGATTTCATGGTAGACTTTTAAACGGAACTATAAAGAACCGAGTAAGCATAGGCTTACATGTGCAAAGCCTCATGGGTGGTCAAATTTGCGCCGAACTTCTCGACATGGTGGCTCTCGCTGAGAGAGTTATCGCCGGGGAAGAGATAGAGGTTGTAGAGTCCTTTGAGTATGAAAATGCGGACATCATGGTTCTGTTTAGCAACCTCAAAGAGTTTCTGCTAACCGTAGAGGGCTCTGGAGAAGATATGCTGGTCACTCTTAGGTCAGTGAATGTACCTGAGCTAAATATCGGACTTCCTCGCCCAGTTTATGTCAACTTGGGCAAGCCTTTGGTCGTGGAGGACTACTGTTGATACACGAGCTTGGCCACTTTAGCATTGACAACATGTTCCTTCCTCACATGAGTAAGGGGCCCAAGGGTAACCACTTTAGCATTGACATAGACGACTGTCCCTGTGAGGAGTGCGAAGCCCGTAGAGGGAATGTGGTACTTCCCTTCTCTACCATTGAAATCACTATCGTAGTGGGCGGAAAGCAGGTCACTCAGAGGCTTACACCAGAGGAAGCAGGCAAGCTTGCGGACAAGCTGAAAGAGTTCTCTAACTTTGTTGAAACTCTAAATCAAGATATCAGCAAAGAAGAAGATGCCATGGGGGAGTACGCTTGAGCCTATTTGGAGATGCGATGCACAGGTACAACAGGATGAATCCTATTGACTATGACTCTCGTAGGCCCTATGACCCTGCTTATACTGAATATGATATTGCTCAAGTTAGTGCACTTCACCGAAAGTGGATGCGCTTCCAAGAAGCTTACCCTTACAATGCAGAGCTACTGAAAATACTCTTCGGTGGGTCTGCAAAGGAAGCGCACATGGAGGTTGAAGTTATCCCCGAAGAGAAGGCTCGATTCATCGTACAAATCCTCAGGGAGCGGCCAAAAGAAGCAGAAAAGCGCCGTGTGGACAACTTGGTCCCCATGGGTGACTCTTAAGTATCGGATGAAAGGTCGTATTATCATGGGAAGTAAGTACTACACCTATGAAGGCAAGCAGGTCGGACTGGTCAGAAAAGCTCTGGGCGATGTTATCCTCGTCGAAGATGCTTGGACAAACGAGGTTCGTCAGTACCTCGCTAAGAACGGCTACGACGCCCTTCTTGAGATGGTGGCCAGAATCCTCTCTGCTGGAGGCCACCCACCCGTGACCCGCGCCCAGGCTTGGATTATCCTCAAAGAACTCTTGAAGGACGAAATCCCCGATGTTCTCCAGAACCGTGAAGCCGACGAAGTGTCCAGCAAGGGCAACCTCTTCGCTAAGGTCGCCAGAGGCGCGGCAGGGGCCGTAGACACGGTCGTTTCGCCCGTGGGCAAGGTCGTCGGTGGCGGGGCCAGCGTGATTTCACGCAAGCAAAAGTCCTCTGAAGGCGACCAAGAGTGAAGTCTCTTCGGTTCCTTTGATATACCACTTCCTTCTGGATAGTAATCCATGAAGATGAAGGTTCCAAAAATGCCTGTGAGGGACTACCTCACCCTGTCCCGAAAACTGCGCACAGACCCCCGATTTCACCTCTCAAACCAGGATGTTTCGGGCGGATTCGTGCGCTTTCGTTCCGAAAAGCGGCTAAGACTGCTTCAAGACCTGCTCACCCACCACAACAGCGGGTGGCTTCCTGCGTCCACGATTAAGAAGAAGTTTGACATGAAGGCGAAAATGGATGGCCTCGGCTTCAACATGGAGGCGTGGATTGCCTCCCTTGAGGGCGTCCGTGGGCCAGATGCAAACAACTTCTTCCAGGGCCGTTGCCCGTCCTGCGCCAGCACGGGTGGCGACACGGGCAAAGACCACCTCGTTTACACGCTTGAGGGCGTGATTCACTGCTTCAAGGGGTGCAACTACTTCTCTATCATTCAAGGCTATTACAAGGAGGATGAAGCATGATTATACACACACTATACGACTTAGACAATAAAGGAGATATGAGAGACACCAACGAGCTGGTGCTACGCTGGCGAGAAAAGGTCGCTGAACAATGGGTGCGCCGTGAGCGCATCGTAAAGGACTTTGAGCCGTATCTGTATGTTGAGCGCGATTCTGTCGTTGTCGTCAAGAACAAAGACGAGTATGCTCGCAAGGTTCTGTCCGCCTCTGTTCACGAGCAGGAGGGTATCAGCTGGGCCATCACAGGCCAAGTGCGGTCAAGCAAAGTCACCGCTGACGGAAGACCGCTCGACAAAGTGACTTTCAAGTCCCCTGGGCTAATGAGAATGGTTTCCAACAAGCTCAAGCCTACTTATGAAGCCGATGTACCCTATGAGGACAGATATCTTGTGGACTGTGTGGATGAAATCCCCGACTACAAGATGAGAAAACTGTTTATTGACCTTGAAGCTCTGCAGTTTAAGCAGCACGATGAAGGCCCGCACCACTGCAACAACACAGGGAATCCGAGGGACTTCCAAGAAATCAATGTCATAGGTGCTTACGACTCTTTTACGGGCCAAAGAGTACAGTGGTGTCAGCACGGAGACTACCAAGAGGAAACCAAGGTGCACACCTTTGACGGCAACGACTGTATCGTTCACTACTTTGACAACGAGAAGTCGCTTCTTCAGCACTTCGTAAACTTCGTTGATGCCGTGGACCCCGATTGCATCCTTGCCTGGGGTATGGGATTCTACGATTTGCCTACGCTTTACTATCGCCTTGAGTCGTGCGGCATCGGTGCGGCGGCACTCAGCCCGTCCTCGCTTGGCTCAAAGCGGCACATGGTGAAGCCCCGATTCCGAGGCAACCAATATCGCTGGACTCAGCAACCAGTGGTGGGTCGCTTGGTGATTTCCCTTGATATGCTCTTTGAGCGCGTTTACCGCGACTCCAAGTCGGCTAACTTACCTTCCAACAAACTCGATGTTGTCGGTGAAAAGCTCTTTGGGCGAGGTAAGACCGACTTCCGTCCAGACTTTTACGATGCTGACTATGACAAGTTTATGGACAACTACCTCTACTACAACTACCGCGATGTAGAGTTGATGGTGGATATTGAAACCAAGTACAACCTCGTTGAGGGTCAGCAGGCACTACAGCAGCTTGCTAAGTGTCAGTTTAACTCAACATTCTACGGTTCTTCCTACGCTCGCGTTTACTTCATGCGCAAAGCCAACTTTATTCAAAAGACTGGCTGGCAGGAGACTTCCGATGACGAGCTTCAAGGTGCCATTATCATGGACCCAGAAGAACTCAACACTATCGGACTGCACAAAAATGTCGTCATTCTCGACTTCGCAGGTCTATACCCCAGCATTATGATTGCTTACAATACCAGCTTTGAGACCAAAGTGAAGCCTGGCGACGAGCGAGAGGATGATATCATCGGTGATGGGTGCAGGTTTCGCAGAGAACCCGTTGGGTTGCTCCCTAAGTGTGTCATGGAGTTAGATGTGTTGCGTGATGACTACAAAGCAAAGCGCGCAGATGCCGCTAACACCCACGGTAAAGGCTCAGACGAATACCGTAAGTGGGATGACGCACAAAAGACTGTGAAGCGCCTTCGCGCTACTTTCTACGGACTTATGGGCTTTGGTCGCCACGGCTACGCTTGGGGCGACATTGACATTGCTCGCACGATTACCTATGGTGGTCGTAATGCCCTGATGTTCATCAAAGACGAGTGTGAGGCACTCGGCTATCCTGTGATTTACGGGCACACTGACTCCATTTTCGTCAAACTCGGAGACGACAAGACTCCCGAAGAGTGCGCCAAAATTGCTGAGGAGCTTGGTGAACACCTTACAGGCATGTGCCAAGACCAGATAAAGTCCGAGGCTATTGTTGTTGAAGCCGAGTTAATCATGGACAGGTTCTACTTGCCGCGCCGCAATAAATACGCTGGGCGCATCATTTGGATGCCCGACACTGGTGAGAGTCCTTTTGACATTGCTAAGTTGCCTGTTGATTCCCGAATCAAGATGCAGGGACTCGAAGCGAAGCACACAAACACCGCCCCGATTGGCCGCGAGGTGCAAATTGAGGCCATGAAGATGATTTGGGACGACAAAAGACCACAGGAAGTACTCTCGTATGTGAAAGGAGTCATCCAGAATGTGCGAGAGGGCAAAGTCGCGACTCCTGAGCTGATTGCTCGCGGTCGCGTAGGCATGTGGCTGCCCT
>MDSZ01029335.1_pt1 | contig 10039 bp, 9 predicted proteins | sample 811201 | NCBI WGS metagenome assembly MDSZ01 (sample SAMN05326647, study PRJNA326480) | marine metagenome | isolation source: seawater | place: Indian Ocean: North | collected 2010 | reverse complement strand
TCTAATAATAAATCAAAACTTAGCTCTTCTTTAATTATTGTCGACATTGGTAAAATATTTTCAAGATTTTTTGAGGACGCTATAAAAAATATACTAGGAATTTTTTCATAAGTAATTTGCTTAGTGTTAAACCAAAATCCTAAAATTCTTTCTTTTTTTTGAATTAATGCTTTTTTTTCAGGACCTTTTATAGTTATTACAGTATCCTGATCATCATTTAAAATTCCAAATATTATTATATCCTTTCCGTTGAAATTTGTTTCAATTTTAATTTTATTCTCAGACAAGTCAAAATATGCCTCAGCAGCAAGACATTTTGCAAAAAGGATAAATACTAGTAACATACTTATTTGATATGCTTTACTAGTCATCTAAACTCTGTTTTCTCCATAATATAAGCTTACAACATGTTTTGCTTGAATGAAAAATAAATATCTTTCAATCAACATACCAACAAGTGCTAAAATTAAGGTTATTAAAAAAGATAGTTTAATTATAAAAATATCAATTATCAAACTTGATTCTTGGACAATCATATAAACTGGAAGTACACATGTGAGTATAATAAAACATAATCTTAAGAAATTTGCATTTTCCTTTTTTATTATATTTATCATCTCTGTCGTTAAAAAATTTTTTCCAGTATGAGGGCCTTCAAAAAATGATACATCATTTTTCCCCCCCAAACCAGTTGCTGTATTAGCAGTACTTGTAGTTTTAGTGCTAATATAAAACCAATAAATTATTTTTAAAATTAAGCATAAAGTCAAACTAATAAGAGTAAATTCATACAACTGTAGAATTGCAATGTCATAAAAACGAGTGAAGCAATATAAACTTAAAGACCCCATTGATATCGAATTTATAATATATATTGGAGTTACAAGCGCATTGTTCCAAGCGGGTATAGTTTTCAAAGTTGCATACATTTGCCCAGTACAATAAATTGTAACTAAGGATAATATAGCAGCAGTATGAAGGAAGTATTTATATAAACTGATATCGAGATACCATAATAAATAAAAAAACATTAGAGGAATATACGTAATAATTGCTGCTAAACCCTCTCTAGACAACCAGGAAGATCTCCATTGACTAAAAGATCTCCAAGCTCTTTCTGGGTGTCCTAAATGGAGCGTTGAGGATATTAGACCTAGTGATATAAATAGAAAGCTAAATAGCATTATTAATATTTTAAAATTATATTCTAAGTTTATTTCTGAAATTAATGTAAAGTACGATAAACAAATTAAAATTCCGTAACCTGTTCCAGACATAACCGTAAATAATATTATTGATTTACTCGGATGCATCTTGAATTATTTCCTTCCAGCTATCAAAAGAAAATTCCATATCTTTTGTTATTGAGTCTAATTCATCTTTCTTAAACTGATTATTTTTTTCTCTTGGAGGCAGGTATTTGTTTGTTGGCAAGCATTCTTGTTCTGGCATAAGATCATAACCATTTCTTTCTTCAACTAGTCTAAAAATATCAGAGTCTTTGTCACCTAAATCTCCAAAACTTCTAGCTCCAGCAGGACAAGTAGAAACACATGCAGGTACACGATCATCCTCAGGAATATTTTCATTATATATTTTATCTACACATAAAGTACATTTTTTCATTATCCCAGCTTCTTCATCATATTCTCTTGCGCCGTAAGGACAAGACCATGAACATAATTTACAGCCTATGCAAGTATCCGGATTTACTAAAACTATACCATCCTCTTCTCTTTTGTATGAAGCGCCAGTTGGGCATACAGTTACACAAGGAGCATCACTACAATGAAGACAGCTTTTTGGAAAATGCACTGTCTTACTTCCATTGATTTCACTTTCAACCTCAAATGTATGAATTCTATTAAACCAGACTCCGGTAGGATCATCCCCATATGGATCAATGTCGTGAAGAGGTGCTGAATGACCTGATGTATTCCATTCCTTACAATTTACAGCACATGCATGACAACCAACACAAATATCTAAATCAATCACTAGACCAAGCTTTTTATTTTGTTTAGTAGGTAAAGATGTCATTTTAAATTTTTACTATTTCCTATGAATTCCTGATTCGTAGTTAAATTTTTCTCACTATATTCTTTTGTAAACTGCTGACCATAGTCATTTACATAAATATTTTTTTTAGATTTATTATTTATAATATCAAAGTCTGGATAAATTTTACCATCAATTTCTTCATCTTTACATTTGTATAGTTTTACTTTTAAATCATACCAAGCAGCCTGACCAGTTATTGGATCTGAGTTTGAAACAAAAGGGTTTTTTCTATCTTTACTTGGTAAAACATCAGAGATTAGATGGTTTAATAAAAATCCTCTGTTTGACTCTGGTGCTTTAGGGCTTAAATTCCACGCCCCTTTCCTTTTACCAATTGCATTCCAAGTCCAGACAGTATTTTTGTTAACACCTTTCATAATTTTACACTGAACTTTTATTTTACTATTAAAACTTTCAAGCCATACCCAATCTAAATTTTGAATATTATTTTTATTTGCTACACTCTCACTAATATATAAATAATTAAAATTTGTAATTTGTCTTAACCATGCATTCTGTGAACCCCAAGAATGATACATATGTGGGGGTCTTTGTGTTACTGCATATAGATCAAAATTTTCACCATTTTCTGAATTTACTTTTTCTTCAAATGGTTGATACCAAGTTGGAATAGGGTTGAAATGCTTTACGACTCTTTCTTTTAAATGATCAGGTGGAATTTTTGTTCCATGACCTTCACCTGCTAGTTTAAATTTTTGCATTTCCTCACTGTAAATTTGTATTACTATTGGGTCTTTCTTACTTATCCATCCCATGTCATAAGCAAAATCTAAGTAATTCTTGTTTGTGAATTTAAAATATTTTTGGTTATTTTTAAACTCATGATTATGAAAACAACCATTTTCAATATACCTTTCGATTTGATTTTTATTGACCTCACCTTTCCCAAATTTTTCTCCATTTCCTCGCCAACCGGCTAAAGGTCCTATACCGGGTTGTCTTTCATGATTAACAATATAGTCACTATATCCATTTGGATACTTTGGTGAAAAATCATCATTTACAAAACCTGGAAGACCAAGCCTAGCTCCTAGATCAATTAGAACATCTTGAAATGGTCTTACATCTCTTTTTGGTTTAATTATTGGTTGCCTTATAGCATCTGCTGCACTATCTGCGGAACTAATAGGCCTATCCAAAAGGGATATGCAATCCCATCGCTCTAAATAAGTAGTATCTGGTAAAATTAGGTCAGCATAAGGGACGGTCTCTGAATAATATGCATCACTATAAATTATTTTTGGTATTTTATACTCACCAGATTTTTCATCTTTTTCAGTAAGTTTTTTTATTGTTTCTTCAGTATTCATTGAGGAATTCCAAGCCATATTTGCCATATACATAAAAAGCACATCAATTTCATAAGGATCTCCTTTCCAAGCATTATGAATTACCATATGCATTAAACCATGAGCAGATAATGGATTTTCCCAACTATAAGCTTTATCAATTCTAATTGGATTTTCATTTTCATCAGTCAAAAGATCCTCAGGAGATGCAGGAAAACCTAAAGGCATTCCTCCAATAGGATTATTAGCTTTTGTTATTTTACCTGCTGGCTTCGGGCCAGGCACTATATGTTTAGGATAGGGCGCTTTATATCTAAAGCCTCCTGGGACATCTATTGAACCAATTAAAATTTGAAGAATATGAATCAACTTACAAGTATTAAAGCCATTAGAGTGAGCCGATATACCTCTCATAGCGTGCATTGATACTGGTCTACCTTTAAAAGAAGTGTGTTTTTTTCCATTCTGATCCTCCCAATTAACTTTAATTTCAATTTCTTTTTCAAAGGCAGTTTCAGCTATTTCTGCAGCAATTTTTTTTATTATTTTTGCTTCAATATCAATCAGTTTAGAAATGTTTTCTGGCTTATATTTGGGTTTTAAATATTCTTTTGACAATAATTCAAACGCAGGAATAACATTTAATTTATTATATTCATATTTTCCAAAAAAAGCAGGATTTGAAACTTCGTTTTTTGTTGAAGTTATTTTTTTACTATTTTTACAATACACAAATGGCATATTATTTTCATCTCTTGCAAATAAGCCATGATTTTCATTTCCAGGATTATAGTAAACTAACCAATTTGAATTAGTATATTTCTTTAGATATTCCCAATCTACTTTATTAGATTTTAATAATTCATATATTAAACTATGCACAAATAAACCATCAGTTCCTGGCCTAATACCAATCCATTCATCTGCTATAGCTGAATAACCTGTTTTAATTGGATTCACAGATACAAACTTACTATCAACTTTAGATTTAAGTTTTCCTAAGCCCATTTTTATTGGATTAGAATCATGATCTTCTGCACATCCAAATAAAATAAAATATTTTGTATGATCCCAATCAACTTCTCCAAATTCCCAAAAAGAACCCCCAATTGTATATAGTCCAGCTGCGGCCATATTAACTGAGCAAAAGCCACCATGAGCTGCAAAATTGCAAGTACCAAATTGATTTGCCCACCAACCAGTTAATGACTGACTTTGATCTCTTCCAGTAAAAAAAGCAAGTTTTTTTGGATCATTGTTTCTTATCTCAGAAAGCCAAGTAGTTGCGATTTGCATTGCCTCATCCCATTCAATTTCTTTAAATTCTCCTTTGCCTCTCTCACCGGTCCTTAGAAGTGGTTTTGATAATTTAGCAGGCGAATTTTGCTGCATAATTCCTGCAGAACCTTTTGCACATAGAACACCTTTGTTTGTTGGATGGTTCTTATTACCTTCAATGTATCTGATCTGATTGTCCAATAAATGAACATCAATTCCACATCTACAAGCACACATATAACATGTTGTTTGCTTTATTTTATCACTTACACGCGGTGATGTTTTTACATTTTCTTTTTGATTTTTAAATGGGTTCATTAAATTAGTGATGTAGTAAATAGATCTGTAGGTGTAAGTATTAAATCAGTTAATATTTTTGCACAAACTAGTAAAACCAAAATTGCTAAAATACCTCTCAAGTATTCAGCTTTTAATTTTGAACTTATTCTAACGCCAATCTGGGCTCCTATAACTCCACCTAGTATCATAAGGGAAGATAAAACAATATCAACAGTCTGATTTAAATAAGATTGAAAAAAAGTTGAGTTGGCTGTTACAAAAATAATTTGAAATAAAGAAGTTCCTACAACAACATTCGTTGACATTCCTAAAATATAAACCATTGCGGGTATCATTATGAAACCACCACCCACTCCCATCATTGCAGATAAAACTCCAACAAAAAACCCAATTAAAATTGGAGGTATTGCAGATATATATAGTTTAGAGCGATGAAACCTAAGTTTAAATGGAAGACCATGTATCCAAGAATGTTGATGAAGCTTTGTTCTAATTGCAGAGGTTGTTCTATAGTTTTTAATTGTTGTTTTAGCACTTTCGAAGGCCATAGATATACCAATAAATCCGAGAAAAATTAAAAACAAAAATTGAATAACAATATCTATCTGACCATATGTCTTTAGTAGTTTAAATAAATTTACTCCTAAAGTTGAACCAACTATACCTCCAGATAATAAAAAAAACCCCATCTTAAAATCTACATTTTTTTTTCTCCAATGAGCAATTACACCTGATACACTGGATGCTAGAACATGGGGTGCTTCTGACCCAACAGCAACAACTGGAGGTATTCCAAGAAAAATTAAAAGTGGTGTCATTAAAAAACCTCCACCAACTCCAAATAGACCCGATAAAGCGCCAACAAGCATTCCTATAAACACTATTAAGAATATATTAATATTCATTTCAGCAATAGGAAGGTAAATTGACATTATTTGTAATATTAATTTATATTCTTATTATTAAGATTATCCAGCAAATTATAGTTTTTTTAGCAACTTCTCAATTTTACTTGCTTGATCTAAATCTGCTTTATTATTGATATTGAAAAAATGATTTTTATTTTCAAAATTTAGCACTTCATACTCCTGTAACTTTACCCAATTCATAATTTTTCTATCTTTATTTTTAAGAAATTCTTCTAATTTATTTATTAATGAAATATGCCATAGACCAATTACAGGATGAATTTTGTCAAAATTTTTTGCTAAAATTATTTTTGAATTTTCTTTAAATTCAGTTGTAAAGAATTTATTGATTATCTCTGCAAATAGAAATGGAGTATCAGATGGTGTAGTAAGAAGCCACTCAATATTTTTATTATTTTTTGTAATCCATTTTATTGAAGAATGTATTCCAGCAAGTGGTCCTTGAAAATTAACTATTTCATCTTTAATTAAATCAAGACCAGTTTTTGAAAATTCAATTTCATCAGAATTAATATTTAATGCAACTTTGATATTTAAACTTTCATAATTTTTCAAGATTCTCTCAAGTACTGATTTTTTATTAAATCTATGCAGAGTTTTAAATCCTCCTCCAAAGCGTTTAGATTGTCCACCGGCAAGTATTACTAATTGAGTTTTTAATTTATTAATAATCAACTCTTTTTTCACCCGATAAGACTAAATATTTTTTACCTTTAGCTCTTCCAATAAGAGTAAGATTTGTTTTTTTTGCTAATTCAACACCCCACGATGTAAAACCTGATCTTGAAATTAAAATTGGAATTTTCATTTTTACAGTCTTAATAACCATCTCACTTGTTAATCTTCCTGTAGTATAAAAAGTTTTGTTAGTTCCGCTAATTTTCTTTAAAAACATGTATCCAGCAATCTTATCAACTGCATTATGGCGCCCAACATCTTCCATATATATAATTGGAATATTGTTATATATTATAGCACATCCATGAATAGCTCCTGCTTTTAAATACAAACTAGGAGTCAAATTAATTTTTTTTGATATGTCATATATCCAAGAATGCTTTATTTTCTTTTTAGATTTAATTTTAGTTTGTAAAATTTCATCATAAACATCTCCAAAAACTGTACCAACTGCACATCCACTGGTAGTTACTTTTCTTTTTAATTTAGCTTCGTAGTTAGTTTTTCTTAATGTCCTAACAACTATAATTTTTAAATCAGGGTCATATTCAACTTTCCTAATTTTATCATTTTTTTTTAACATATTTTGATTTAATAAATAACCAACCGCAAGATACTTTGGGTGATCTCCAACTGTCATAAGAGTTACAATTTCTTGATTATTTAAATAAATTGTTAAATCTTTTTCAATAATTACTGTTGTTTTTACTTTTTTATGATTTTCATCAAAACCATCAATTTCTTGTGTAAGTCTCTTATCTTTGGGATTTGGAGCAACTAAATATTTAATTTTTTTATTCATAATATATTCTGATAGTATCTTTATATGAACATTATAGAAATTTTCACAAAATCTTTAAATTTAATCTTTTCCTTTGATAGAGATTTGTGGGAAATTATAGCTTTATCAATATATGTAAGTATTACAGCACTAATTTTCGCATCTTTTTTGGGGTTACTAATTGGCTACTATTTAGCACTTAAAAATTTTTTTTTAAAAAATTTTATTTTAGTTATTTTAAATTCACTTATGGGAATTCCACCTGTTGTTGTGGGATTGGTTGTTTATTTTATATTTGCATCTGGTGGCCCTCTCGGAATTCTTCAATTATTGTATACTCCCACTGCAATGATAATTGCACAAGTAATAATTATTTTTCCAATAGTTACTTCTTTATCTCACGAAATTTTTGATCAAAATTGGAGAGAATATAAAGATCAACTTCGATCAATTAATATGACTTTTTTTGGTATATTATTTATTATCTCTAAACATAGTTATTTTTTAGTTATAACAGCTCTTCTTTCAGCATTTGGTAGAGCTATATCAGAAGTAGGTGCAGTAATGATTGTTGGAGGTAACATAAATCATTTTACTAGAGTGATGACAACAGCAATTTCTCTAGAGACAAGAATGGGTAATTTAGAGTATGCAATGGCTTTAGGTATAGTGTTAATCTTACTTACAGTTTTAATTTATTCACTTGTATATATTTTAAATAAAAGAAAAATATGATAAAAATAATTGGTATAGTAGGATGGAAGGATGTTGGCAAAACATTTTTTGCAACTGAAATAATAAAACTATTAGTTCAAAAAGGTTATAAGGTTGGCACAATTAAACATGCGCATCATGATTTTGATATAGATAAACCTGGGACTGATAGTTTTAAACATAGAAGATCAGGCTCAAGTGAAGTTATAATAAGTTCAGCTAAACGTTGGGCAAAGATTGTGGAGAACAATAAAAAAAAAGAAAAAAAACTTAGTGAATTATTAAAAGAATTTAGTGATATAGACATTGCTATAGTTGAAGGTTTCAAAAAAGAAAATCATCCAAAAATAGAAATTATTAGCCAAAACTCTAAAATAATTAACAATGAAATAAAAAATGTATTCGCTATTGTTTCTGACGAAACTTTTGACTCTAAGATACCTGTATTTAAAAAAAATGATGTTGAGAGTTTAACTCAATTTATTATAGATAAATTTTTATGAATAAAAAACCGCTTTATTTAAAACAAATTTTAGATTTTATAAGTAAACGCCCAATACTAGTAAAAAAAACTGAAGTGATTAATTTGTTAAATGCAGAAGATAAAATTTTATCTGAAAATATATATTCTAAGATTAATTTGCCTCCTTTTAAAAACTCTGCAGTTGATGGATATGCAATTCTAAAAACTGATTTAAACAGAATTAATAAAAAAATCATAAAAAAAAGAATTGCGGCTGGAGATAATAAAGAATTAAAAATAAATAAAGGTGAAGCAATAAGAATTTTTACTGGTGCAAAAATGCCATTAAATTCAAATACTGTTGTAATGCAAGAAAATACAAAAGTTGTAAATAATAAGCTAGTATTGTTAAAAATACCTAAATATGGTGAGAATTGTAGGCATAAGGGAGAGGATATAAAAAAAGGTAAATTGGTATTAAAAAAAGGTACAAAGATAAATGTTAAAAATTTAAATTTAATAGCTGCTATTGGTTACAAGAAAGTAAAGGTTTTCTCAAATATTAAAGTTGGCTTTTTTACAAGTGGAAACGAGTTAGTAAAACCTACTACAAAATTAAAAAAATCAAAAATAAATAACTCGAATTATTTTTTGCTAAATTCTCTTTTAGACAAAAATTATATAACAAAAAAATTTTTGGGAAATCTAGCAGATAATGCAAAAAAAGTTGAATATAAATTATTAAATAATATTTCAAAATTTAATATCATCATTACAACAGGAGGTGCCTCTGTAGGAGACGAAGATCATCTTGTAAAAACTTTAGAAAAAAATGGTAAAATTTTTTTTTGGAGAGCTGCTATTAAGCCAGGAAGGCCATTAGCTATTGGAAAAATAAAAAATACTTATGTTGTTTGTTTGCCAGGTAATCCAGTTTCAGTACAACTTCTTTATGGTTTTGTTGTTAAGCCATTAATTTTTAAATTGTTAGGTGCGTCTTTATTAAAAATTACTTCTGAAAAATTAAAAACAAGTTTTTCAATGGCAAAAAAAACAAAACGACTGGAATGGTTAAGAGTTTCAAAAAAATTAATTAAAAATGAATATGTTATTGTTAAGCACCCTAAGCAGGGCTCAGGAATGATCTCATCAATTTCTTATTCAGATGGTGTAGTTGAAATACCTGAGCGAGTTAGTCAGATAAATAAAGGTGATATTTTCGACTATTATGATTTTGATAAATTGTTTAATTAATTTTTAAATTTATATTTAATTATTAGTTTTTCACCTTCATTATAGCTCTCTAGAAAATCAAATCCTGATTGTAAACAATAATGTTCAAAATCAGCTTTAGCGAGAGGGTCTGTAGCTATAATTTTGATTATATCTCCATTTTTTAATTCTTTAGCAAGTTTTCGAGCTTTTAAAACTGGGATGGGACATTCTGTACCGCTTGTATCAAGAATTATTTCATCATTTTCAAATGAATCTTTCATTTTAATCTGATACAAAATATATATTAATA
>MDSZ01200635.1_pt1 | contig 10040 bp, 3 predicted proteins | sample 811201 | NCBI WGS metagenome assembly MDSZ01 (sample SAMN05326647, study PRJNA326480) | marine metagenome | isolation source: seawater | place: Indian Ocean: North | collected 2010 | reverse complement strand
TCATAATGATCAAAGGTCATTGTGTAACTAGCTCTACCCTGGCTCATAGAGCGTAAATTATTAACATATCCAAACATGTTTGCAAGAGGAACCATCCCATTTACCACATGATTCACACCTCTTTGCTCCATACCTGAAACCTGTCCCCTTCTAGAATTTAAATCTCCAATTATATCACCCATATACTCTTCTGGAGTTACAACTTCGATCTTCATCATAGGTTCTAGTAATACTGCACTAGACTTTGACATCGCTTCCCTAAATGCTGCTCTTGCTGCAATTTCAAAAGCCATTACACTTGAATCTACATCGTGGTAAGCACCATCAACTAAAGTACACTTAAAATCAATAACTGGAAAGCCTGCTAAAAATCCCGTCTCAGTGGATTGCTTGATACCTTTTTCAACACCTGGTATGTATTCTTTTGGAACTCTTCCTCCAACAATCTTACTTTCAAAAATTACTCCTGAACCTTTTTCAAGTGGTTCAAAATCTAACTCAATTTTAGCAAATTGACCTGCTCCACCAGATTGTTTTTTGTGTGTATAATCAACAGAAGCAGCTTTTGTTATAGTTTCTCTGTAAGCAACTTGAGGTGCACCGACTGAAGCATCAACTTTGAATTCGCGCAACATTCTATCCACTAAAATTTCCAGATGAAGTTCTCCCATACCTTTCATAACTGTTTGACCAGACTCATGGTCAATACTAACCTTGAATGACGGGTCTTCTGCTGCTAATCTTTGTAATGCGATTCCCATTTTTTCCTGATCTGCTTTTGTTTTCGGCTCAACAGCAACTTCGATAACTGGATCTGGAAATTCCATTCTTTCGAGTATTACAGCATTATCTGAATCGCATAAAGTATCACCCGTTGTAGTATCTTTTAAACCAGCAACTGCAATAATGTCACCTGCTCTTGCAACTTTTATGTCTTCTCTGGAATTAGAATGCATCTGAAGCATGCGACCAAATCTTTCTTTCTTATCTTTTACTGAATTAAGAACTGAGCTTCCTGCTTCTATAGACCCAGAATAAACACGCATAAAAGTCAGCGAGCCAACAAAGGGATCGTTCATTATCTTGAAAGCCAAAGCTGAAAAAGGTGCATCATCTGAACTCTCTCTTGTTATAGACTCCTCATTATTTGAGTAACTTACACCTTTAATAGCAGGAACTTCAATGGGTGACGGAAGATAATCCACAACAGCATCGAGCATAGGTTGAACACCTTTATTTTTAAATGCACTGCCGCACAGAATTGGAACAAATTTACTATTAATTGTTCCTTTGCGAATAAGAGATTTAATTTGGTCATCTGATGGTGTTGTTCCATCGAGATATTTCTCCATAATATCATCATCTAATTCAACTACTGCTTCAACCAATTTCTCTCTATATTTATTTGACTCATCTTTTAATTCATTAGGTATATCTTCATAAACAAACTTTGCCCCCAAAGTTTCTTCTTGCCAAACAATTGCTTTCATTGAAATTAAATCGATAACTCCTTTAAAGTTGGACTCTGCACCAAGAGGCAATTGCAAAACTAAAGGGTTTGCACCTAGTCTGTCCACAATCATATCAACACATCTGTAAAAATTTGCCCCAATCCTATCCATTTTGTTTATAAAACACATTCTAGGAACACCATATTTATCTGCTTGTCTCCACACAGTTTCGGATTGTGGCTCTACACCAGCAACTGAATCAAAAACACAAACACTGCCGTCTAATACTCTTAATGATCTTTCAACTTCAATTGTAAAATCAACATGACCAGGGGTATCAATAATGTTGATTCTTTTGTCATTCCAAAAACAAGTAGTGGCAGCAGACGTGATTGTAATACCTCTTTCTTGCTCTTGTTCCATCCAATCCATTGTTGCTGCACCATCATGTACTTCACCAATCTTATGTGAAACGCCAGTGTAATAAAGAATTCTTTCCGTTGTTGTTGTCTTACCAGCATCAATATGAGCCATAATTCCAATATTTCGATAATCTTTCAAATCAGTTTTTCTTGTCATATTACCACCTGTAATGTGCAAAAGCTCTGTTGGCCTCAGCCATTTTGTGAGTATCTTCTTTTTTCTTAACTGAAATCCCTTTATTTTCGTGAGCATCCATAAGTTCATTAGCAAGTCTATCGGTTATAGACTTTTCATTTCTTCCTCTTGATGCATCAACTATCCACCTAATTGCCAAAGCTTGTGCCCTTTCGGATCTTATTTCAACTGGTACCTGATATGTGGCTCCACCAACTCTTCTTGATCTTACCTCAATACCTGGTTTGACATTATTAAGAGCATTTTTGAATAAATCCAATTGACTTTTAGACTTAAGTTTTTCAGCTGCAATGTCTAAAGCTTTGTAAACTATATTCTCAGCAAGAGACTTTTTACCATCCACCATTATCACATTGACGAACTTTGTTAAAACTCTGTCATTAAACTTACTATCTGGTAAAATATCTCTTTTGTCTGCTCTTCTTCTTCTTGACATAATAAATCTCTATTTAGGCCTTTTGGCTCCATATTTTGATCTTCTTTGTTTTCTATTCTTAACACCTTCAGTATCTAAAACTCCTCTTAATACATGATATCGAACACCTGGCAGATCTTTAACTCTTCCTCCACGAATTAATACAACTGAGTGTTCTTGTATGTTGTGGCCCTCACCCGGGATATAACTAGTAACTTCAAAACCATTAGTCAATTTTACCCTTGCTACTTTTCTTAAAGCTGAATTTGGCTTTTTTGGAGTTGTAGTGTAAACACGTGTGCAGACACCTCTCTTTTGGGGACAACCTTCTAGAGCTGGAACTTTATTCCTTTTAATTTGCTTCGATCTTCTAGATCTTATAAGCTGATTTATAGTAGGCATAATTATCCTTATTTTAAAGCTGGAATTGTGTTTGGTCTCACGACCACTACCAATTATTTCGTTGCATACTAATACATCTTGATAGAGTGTCAACTAGAGATGAAAAATAATTATTTTGATGTTGTGTTTTGCTCGTTATCTGTTTTTTCAGATGTTTTACTTAAAAGTTCTTTGTCTTTTTTTGTAGCTTCTAATTTAACCTGTGACATGAAAGATCCTGTTCCACATGGTACTAATCTTCCGACAATTACATTTTCTTTTAATCCTACCAAACCATCAATCTTTCCAGACACTGCTGCTTCTGTTAAAACTCTTGTAGTTTCTTGAAAAGAAGCCGCTGAAACAAAACTATCAGTTTGAAGTGAAGCTTTTGTAATACCTAAAAGAATCTCATGACCTTGGGCTGGTTTAAACCCATCAGTAAGAGCTCTTGCATTTATGTCAGTAAACTCTTTTTTACTCACTTGTTCACCTGCTAGAAATGTTGTTTGACCTGGGTGAGTGATTTCAACCTTTTGCATCATCTGTCTAACAATGACTTCAATATGCTTATCATTAATTTTTACACCCTGAAGTCTATAAACATCTTGAACTTCTTTAATTAAATAAGAGGCTAAAGCCTCTACGCCTTTAATTCTTAAAATATCGTGAGGTACCGAACTACCATCAACTAATACATCTCCTGTTTCAACAAAATCTCCTTCTTGAACGGTCAAATGTTTAGATTTTGAAATAATATATTCAATTGGTTCTTTGGAAGCATCGCTTGGTTTAATTGATATTTTTCTTTTCATTTTGTAATCTTTTCCGAATTCAATTACTCCTGAAGTTTCTGCAATAATTGCATGATCTTTGGGTTTCCTCGCCTCAAATAGTTCGGCGACTCTAGGTAACCCCCCTGTTATGTCTTTTGTTTTAGAAGACTCTTTAGGAACTCGGGCAATTACATCTCCATGTTTAATCTGCTTTCGATCTATAACACTAATAATAGAGTCAACAGTTAAGTCGTATCTTGCCAGACTTCCATTTTCAAGAGTTAAAATTTTCCCATCCTTTTGCTTGTCATGGATTTCAACTCTTGGTTCAAGATCTTGATTTTTAGCTTGCTGTTTCCAATCAGTTACAATGTTACTTGAAAGTCCTGTTGAATCGTCAATAATTTCTCTAGTTGTTATACCCTCTTCTAAATCTTTAAAAACAACGTATCCATTTATTTGGCTTATAATTGGTAGTGTAAATGGATCCCATTCAGCCAATAAATCAGCAGATTTTACTTTAGAATTATCTTTGAAATTTAACTTACAACCAAACGGCAATCTATGTTTTGCTCGTTCTTTATTATTATCATCCATAATAGAAATTGTTGAATTTCTTGATAAATTAATCAATGAACCCTTACTATCTGTAGCAAATTTTAGATTTTGATATTTGGCGGTTCCATCAAATTTAGATTCAATATTGGAAACTTCAGAGCCTTTTTGAGCAGCCCCTCCAATGTGAAATGTCCTCATTGTCAGCTGTGTTCCTGGTTCTCCAATTGACTGTGCGGCAATAACACCAACCGCCTCGCCAATATTAACAGGTGTTCCTCTTGCTAAATCTCTTCCATAACATTTAGCACAAACACCAAATTCAGCTTCACAACTTAAAACCGATCTTATTTTTACTTTACCTAAATTTGCTGAATCAATAATACTTAAATGTTCCTCTGAAACTATATCTCCACTAGAAGCAATTAATTTATTATTTTTTTTATCATATAGGTCTTCAGCAAGAGTTCTACCAAGAATTCTTTCAGATAAGGATTCAATCTCCTCACCACCTTCAACCATTGCTTCAGTTGTAATAAATTTAGTTGTAAAACAGTCTTCAATAGTAATAATAGAGTCTTGAGCAACATCAACTAAACGTCTAGTCAAGTATCCAGAATTTGCTGTTTTCAGAGCAGTGTCAGCTAATCCTTTTCGTGCTCCATGAGTGGAATTAAAGTACTCAAGAACAGTTAAACCCTCTTTAAAGTTTGAAACAATTGGGGTTTCTATAATTTCACCAGAAGGCTTTGCCATTAAACCTCTCATACCAGCTAATTGTTTTAATTGAGCAGCTGAGCCTCTGGCTCCAGAATCTGCCATCATATAAACGGAGTTGATTTTTTTAACTGCATCATTTTCATTTGGAACCATTATCTTCATCATTTCATCAGCAACTGAGTCTGAACATTTAGCCCATGCATCAACAACTTTGTTATACTTCTCACCCTTTGTGATCAGTCCTTCAGAGTACTGTTTTTCATAAAGTTTAACCTTTTTTTCTGTCTCTTTAAGAAGGTCGGCTTTTTTTTCTGGTATTAAAAGATCGTCTTTTCCAAATGAGATCCCGGCTTTGCAGGCCTCTCTGAATCCAAGTTCCATTAATTTATCTGCAAAAATAACTGTTTTTTTCTGTCCACAATGTCTGTAAACAATGTCGATTGCATTACTTATTTCTTTTTTAGTAAGTACCTTATTAATTATATCAAAACTTACTTTGGGGTGCCTTGGTAATATTTCACTAAGAAGCATTCTTCCTGGAGTTGTTGACACAGTTGTCATTAAAGGTTCAAAGTTTTCATCTACCGTTTGGTATCTACATTTTATTTTAGATTGTAAAGAAACAATACCTTGGTCAATTGCCAACAGGACTTCATTTACATTCGAAAATATCATTCCATTTCCAACTTCTTCAGAACTTTCAAGGCTTAAATAATACAATCCTAAAATCATATCTTGAGAAGGTACTATAATAGGCTTACCATTAGCTGGTGATAAAATATTGTTTGTTGACATCATTAGAACTCTGGCTTCTAACTGAGCTTCAAGTGACAATGGAACATGAACAGCCATCTGATCGCCGTCAAAATCAGCATTAAAAGCCGTGCAAACAAGTGGATGAAGTTGTATGGCCTTACCTTCAATTAATATTGGTTCAAATGCTTGAATTCCTAGCCTATGCAAAGTAGGAGCTCTATTTAATAAAACAGGATGCTCTCTAATAACCTCTGCTAATATATCCCATACTTCGGATCTTTCTTTTTCAACCATTTTTTTTGCAGCTTTGATTGTTGCAGCCAAATTATACTTTTCTAATTTAGAGTAGATAAAAGGCTTAAATAACTCTATGGCCATTTTTTTCGGTATACCACATTGATGAAGTTTTAATTCTGGTCCAACGACGATTACTGATCTTCCAGAATAGTCGACTCGTTTACCTAAAAGATTCTGCCTAAATCTTCCCTGTTTACCCTTTAACATATCGGATAAGGATTTAAGAGGTCTTTTATTTGTACCAGTTATAACTCTGCCCCTTCTTCCATTATCGAACAATGCGTCAGTAGCTTCTTGAAGCATTCTTTTTTCGTTCCTAACAATTATGTCAGGTGCTTTTAATGTTAAAAGCCTTTGTAAACGATTATTTCTATTTATGACCCTACGATATAAATCGTTTAGATCAGATGTTGCAAATCTTCCACCGTCCAAAGGAACTAAAGGTCGTAATTCTGGAGGAATTACTGGGATAACATTTAAAATCATCCACTCTGGTTTTAATTTGGAGTTTAAGAAAGCCTCTACAAGTTTTAGTCTTTTCACAAGCTTTTTCTTTTTTGTTTCAGAAGAAGTACTCTCCAATTCTTCTCTAACTTTTTTTTGTTCAGAAGCTAAGTCAATTTCAGATAAAAGTTTTTGAATAGCTTCAGCCCCAATCATACTTTGAAAACTGTCACCAAATTCTTCCTTTAATTCACTATTTTCTTCATCACTTAAAATTTGAAATTTTTTTAAAGATTTTACCATTCCGGGTTCAGTAACTATAAAACTTTCAAAATATAGGACTTTTTCTAAATCTTTAAGAGCTATATCAAGTAACAAACCTATTCTGCTTGGTAATGATTTTAAAAACCAAATATGTGCCACAGGAGCAGCAAGAGGAATGTGACCCATTCTTTCTCTTCTAACTTTCGTTAATGTAACTTCAACTCCACACTTTTCACAAATAATTCCCTTAAATTTCATTCTTTTATATTTGCCACAAACACATTCATAATCTTTTATTGGACCGAAGATTCTCGCACAAAACAAACCGCTTCTTTCAGGTTTAAAAGTTCTGTAATTAATGGTTTCTGGTTTTTTTATTTCTCCGTGAGACCACGAAACAATTTCATCGGGACTGGCTATAGAAATTTTTATTTGATCAAAGTCTACTGTATTTGGTTTTTCAATAAGTTTAATTAAATCATTCATCATACCACCTAATTAATGTTTCTTTCTAAAAGTTCAACATTTAGACCCAGGGATTTAAGCTCCATAATCAATACATTAAAAGACTCTGGAATACCAGATTCTATATTATCATCACCCCTAACAATAGTTTCATATGCTTTAGTTCTACCGGCAACGTCATCAGATTTTACGGTCAACATTTCTTGTAAAGTATACGATGCCCCGTAAGCCTCTAGAGCCCAAACTTCCATTTCACCAAATCTCTGACCACCGAATTGAGCTTTACCACCAAGAGGTTGTTGAGTAACTAAACTATAAGGACCAATAGATCTAGCATGAATTTTATCATCTACTAAATGATTGAGCTTCAACATATAGATTTGCCCTACAGTTATTGGTCTATCAAAGTGATTTCCTGTTCTTCCGTCAATTAATCTTTTTTGGCCACTTGTATTACTGTCAGCCAAACTGAAGAAGGAGTTAATATCTAATTCCTTTGCTCCGTCAAATACTGGTGTAGCAAAGGGGACACCTTCCTGTAAATTTAAACCTCTTTGAATTAGTTCAGAATCTTTTAAATTACTGAATCTTTCCTTGTATAATTCTTCTCCATAAACATTCTTAAATAAGTTTTTAAGGTCATTGATACGTGATTTATTTTTTTTACATTCTAGTGAAAGATGATTAAATTTCTTTCCTAAATCAACGGATGCCGCACCAAGATGTGTCTCTAAAATTTGCCCAACATTCATCCTTGAGGGAACACCTAATGGGTTAAGAACAATGTCAACTGGAGTACCGTCTTCCATGTATGGCATATCTTCAACTGGAATAATTCTTGATATAACCCCTTTATTACCATGTCTACCTGCCATTTTATCACCGGGAGCAAGTTGTCTTTTAACTGCAACAAAAACTTTAATTAGTTTCATAACTCCAGGCAAAAGTTCGTCTCCTGATTGAACTTTATCAACTTTACTCTGAAAAGTTTTATTCAAAAGATCAAGACTTTTATCAAAAGCTTCGCTTAAAGACTCAATTTTTTTCATAATCTTATCATCAGCAACAATAACATCTTTAAGTTTAGCTAACTTTAACTCTTCTAGGGTTTCAGTTGTTATCTTTGTTCCTTTTTTTAAAGATTCGATTCCTTTTTGATGGGTTTGATTAACTAAAATATCCTTAAGATTGCTTTCAAAACTTGATTCTAGAATAAATCTTTCGTCCTCCATATCTATGTGAAGTTGCTCTATTTGCATTCTTTCGTTAGACAAAGATCGTTCATCTTTATCTACCCCTCTTCTTGAGAAAACCCTAACTTCAACAATAGTCCCAGATGCACCTGGAGGTAATCTTAATGAAGTATCTTTCACATCAGCAGCTTTTTCTCCAAAAATAGCTCTTAAAAGCTTCTCTTCTGGAGTCATAGGAGACTCGCCTTTAGGAGTAACTTTACCTACTAAAATATCACCAGGGTTAACTTTAGCTCCAATATGAACTATTCCTGCTTCATCTAAATTAACTAATGATTCTTCACCAACGTTTGGTATGTCTCTTGTTATGTCTTCTTGACCAAGTTTTGTATCCCTTGCAAGAACCTCAAATTCTTGTATATGTATAGAAGTAAAAACATCGTTAACTACAAGTCTTTCAGAGATTAAAATCGAATCCTCATAATTGTATCCATTCCATGGCATAAAAGCTACTGTCACATTTTTTCCAAGAGCAAGTTCACCTATCTTAGATGCCGGTCCATCAGCAATAATATCACCCTTTTCTACAAAGTCACCTTCTCGTACAAGTGGTTGTTGATTAATACAGGTATCTTGATTTGATCTTTGAAACTTACTCAATCTATAAATATCTACACCAGTGTCTTTCACACCTTTTTCAATTGCACTAATGACAATTCTCGATGAATCAACTTGATTTACATAACCTGATCTTCTAGCAACAAGTACAACCCCTGAATCCCTGGCAACAACTGATTCCATTCCTGTACCTACATAAGGCGATTCAGCTTTCATAAGAGGTACAGCTTGTCTCATCATATTAGAACCCATTAATGCTCTATTAGCGTCATCATTTTCTAGAAAGGGTATTAAGGCTGCAGCCACAGAAACTAGCTGCTTTGGTGAAACATCAATATAATCAACAAATTTTGGATCAATCATTAAAAAATCTCCGCTTTTTCTGCATGAAACCAATGATCTTTCAAATGATCCGTCACCCTTCAGTGGTTCATTTGCTTGAGCAATTGTAAATTTTTCTTCATCCATCGCAGATAGATAAGATATTTCTGAGGTAACTTTAGAGTTAACAACTTTTCTATAAGGTGTTTCAATAAAACCATAATTATTTACCTTTGAGTAAGTAGCTAAAGAGTTTATCAAACCAATATTAGGACCTTCAGGAGTTTCAATTGGACAAATTCTACCATAATGTGAGGGGTGAACATCACGAACTTCAAATCCAGCCCTTTCTCTAGACAAACCTCCTGGGCCTAAAGCAGATAATCTTCTTTTATGGGTAATTTCAGATAAAGGGTTTGTTTGATCCATAAATTGAGAAAGCTGACTTTGTCCAAAAAACTCACGTATTGCTGCGGATGCTGGTTTAGGATTAACTAAATCATTAGGCATCACAGTCTCAATATCAGGAGCATTCGTCATTCTTTCCTTTATTGCTCTTTCCATTCTTATGACACCCAATGTATATTGATTTTCAAGTAATTCTCCAACTGACCTAACCCTTCTATTACCTAGATGATCAATATCATCAATAACTCCTTTTCCATCTTTTAGTTCAGAGAGATATTTTACAATTTCAATTATATCTCTACTCTCAAGTACTCTTTTTCCAAGATCAGTATCGAGATTAAGTCTATTATTAATTTTT
>MDSZ01114292.1_pt1 | contig 10040 bp, 18 predicted proteins | sample 811201 | NCBI WGS metagenome assembly MDSZ01 (sample SAMN05326647, study PRJNA326480) | marine metagenome | isolation source: seawater | place: Indian Ocean: North | collected 2010 | reverse complement strand
TCGTCGAGTTCGCCGTTTTCGCACATTTTCCAAATAGATTTCATCATTTTTTAATTTTTAATTTAAGTATCGTTTATGTATGACTTAGGTATAGTCGAACGAATATATTTATTTACAAATGGACTTAGGTTTGTTATTTATTGAAATAATGTTCATAATCACTTAATACATTTTCGTGGTATTTTTTGTATTCTTCTAAATGTTTGATCGCGATCGTTAAAGAATTATCGATATTATCAAAATTGTTTAATTTTATACTAGTACTTATATGTTTATTGTATTTTAAAGATATTTTTTCTAGGTTATAAAATATTTCGTTTACAAAATGTATACCATGTTCTATGTGATTTCTGACTTCTGTGTCCGGTAAAACATTCATTATTATTAATTAGATTTAATTTTTGTTTTAAAATATAACTTAAGTTATAAATGTGGATGTTATTGTGTAAACCTGTTGTTATACCAACTAATATCCCAGATCAAACAATGGTTACAGCAGAGAAGTGTAGGGCGGTAAACGTTGCACGAACTGACCAGGAAAATAAATACGTATTTGAGATAATAGAAAATATACCAGAAATAATGATTAAGAATAAATCTTAACGTAATATAAACATGGATCCACGTTTATATATACCAGCTGTTTCTATAAGTGCATCTAATATATTAACTACTACCCAGTGTGGGTCTCTTGTTCGTTCAGCAATAAATGTTCCACTCAGACCACCTGGGTGGGTTTTTGGGGTCGTATGGCCTATACTGTATGTAACAACAGGGCTTGCTTGGTCTTGGAGTAAAAAAGATACTCTATTTTCTCTTGTTATAGCCATGTGTTGTTTATGGTTATACATATATTCGTGTTTGAAAAACAAAAAAGCGGCAGCGTTTATGCTTTTATCTGCCGCGTTATTGTCGTGGCATTTGGTAAGAATTTTATCTGGTAAATCTAGAAATGCTATAATTCCATTAGCTTTATGGACAAGTTTTGCAACGTATTTAAATACTTACGATGCTTTTGCTTAAAGATATACAGTGTTTATTTTAAAATGATACGTCAATATGCGGAAGAAGTATATGAAATTTTAGGACCGGGTTTTAGTGAGCGCGTGTATCATAACGCTATGGAAGTTTTACTTCGGAAAAAGGGTGTACCTTATGAATCCGAAAGAGTAGTTCCTATAGAGTTTATGGGTCACGTTATAGGTAATCTTCGTGCAGATATTATTTTGTTTGGTGATATAGTTCTAGAACTTAAATCTGTAAAAAACATAACAGATGTTATGGAAACACAAACACAGAATTATCTTAATCTGACTTCTTTTCAGAAGGCGTATCTGATAAATTTTCCTCCGACGTCGAATGTGAGTCTTGAGATTCGCTGCATTGATTTAAGTAATACATGATAGGTATCATTTGATATATTTTTTTCCATTCGCTTTTGGATTCATTGTAATATTTTTTGGGGTTTTTAATACCTTCGTTTATAATTTCATTTATCTTTTCTGTGTGGAATCTTATTTCTTCTAGACAGAATCTGTAATATGCATCCATTCATATAAATAAAACGCAATTCTTTAATTAGGACTTCTTGATACAGAGTTTTTTGTGTTTTGAACTATCTTTCTCTGTCTCTGGAGGTTCGAAATTTGTTTATTGAGTGAATTTAATATTAATTGTAACTTTGCAATTCTTAAATTTTTTCTTGAAATTGGTTTACGCGTTTCATTGTTTGGTGGTTTTATATTTCTTTTACCTAATATGGTTGGACTATTTGAGTATTTGTTATTGGTATTTTTCTGGAGTTGTTTAGATTTATTGTTTCTCTTTGAAAACTTATTAAGCATTTAACTTATACTGAGAAATTTATATGGTTGGTATATATTCCCAGTGAAGATCTTTACATATTTTTTTCCATATGATATCTTGTTGATATAATTTTTCTTTTGATTTTAAAAGTGGAAAATATTTAAGATATGTATCTTCACTTAAAAGTTCACAGAATTTATACAAAACGTATGAATAACTTAAAAAGTTTTTTCTTTCTGATGGACAATTTTCATCGAATGGTTTTTGTATATCTTTGAACATTATGCGTAGTTTTTCTTCTAATTCTTGTGGCATTTTTGGTGGTGATATACCACTTAGTATATTTGTTATGTAGGGTACGTGTTCGTAATATTTATTAAATTTGAGTTTTTTTAATAAACTTCTTACACGTGCATGTGTAATTTCTTCTACTACTTTCACTTTTATTTTTTTGAGTTCGTTACGTAATTGATCTATAACATCTTGTGGTATATTTGTTGTTTCTTGGGCTTGAAATTGAGATAACCATTCGTTAAAGTGATTTTCTCTTTTATAAGAATAGTTTATAATTTTCTCGGATGTTTCTTGTTCTTCTCTATATGTTAATTCTTCGCTAATAAGTTTTGCTATTATTAAACCACATGTTTCACATACAAGATCGCTTGTATCTGTAAAATGATAAACTGTGCTTCCTATACAATTGGGGCATGTTTCTTGTACTTTTTTAATAGGTCTATCTATACTTAAATTTTCGACTTCTGCAAGATAATCGTTAAATATATCTTTTCTTTGTAATCCTAATGTTTCTTTACAATTAAAAATATTATCAGTATTGGTTTCTTTATATGTTTCTTCTGAATATTGTTTCATATAAGGCATACATTTTATTATATATTCAGACATTTCGCTTTCGTATATTGACTTATTTTGTGGGTCATTTTGTATACTTGTTTTCCATGAATTTATTTTATTGTTATATCTACTTAAAAAATTTCCTTCCATAGATAATATATATAAGATGCTTTTTAATCTTTTAACTGATATTATTATAAAAATTTATGATATTTTAAAATATTTTGTTTCTATGCCCGATTATAGAATTTCACAGCATTCGATGGAATATTTTTTAAAAGATACGAATCCACCAATGGATATACACGATGAGTTTTGGTATAGAGAATCAAAAGAATGGGAGGATGGGGTTGAAAGTTATTTCGTAGATTTGAGTGATGTAGATATTAAAAGTAAGAATAATGTTCCGAGTAACGTGTCTAAAACTATTAATAGAGTGAAATATTGGTATAATGATAAATTATACAAATATATCACTTACGATAAGAAAATTGTGTGGCCTCCAAAAGAAACGAGTGGTATGACTTTTAATATGCCACTTATTAGTGCGCATTTACTCGATCCAGATGATAAACCAATGAAAGATGTGTTAAATAAAATAAAAAGATATGCAGGTCCTCGCGGAAATTTTCATGGTCAAAAAGTTAAAATAAGTGATATGTTATATTACGATATAGAAACTTTAAAAGAATTTTATCCTAAAATTAAATTAAAAAATGTATTGGGTTTAACAAAAATAGTTAGCACAATAGAAGGCTATATTACAGATCTTCGGATACCTTAGTTGCTAGATAAAATTTAAGTTCACCTAGGTTTGCGACGTTATATTTTAATATTAAAAACCGATTTCTGTCTTCTTGCATAATTTGTACAGTAGAACACATACTTGTTGCTTTAGTGAATATATTCATGTATCTAAGAGAATATACACCAGACATTTCATTACTTTCTTCTGTGCATTGTATGACTGTTTCCTGGTCAGCAAAATCACCTACACACTTTAAATATAATTCATTATCCTTTCTTGTTATCTGTATATCATTTCCTATATTATGCATATCTCTGCATATTCTTTGAAAATCTACAGATGGCATAGGTGTTATAGTTGTCATATTCATTTCTGGTACTTCTATCTGATTTTCGTTTATATCGAGGAGTTTTAACGAAAATTTGGTACAAGATTTTTTAGTTTCGTTATGAATTTCAATATTCATAATTTCTTTACAGTTTATGGACATAACGAGAACATCATTATTTGATATAGATTTTAAAAGTTTAAAAGTGTTTGAAACATTTATACCGGCAATAACATCTTCTTCGCATGAATATTCTTCAAAATTATCAGCAGATAAAAATATATCTACGAGTGATGTTCTTGCAGTGTCTAATGTTACAATATAAATACCATCTTTTTTAAAATATATATTTACATCGTTTAGAATATCTTTTAATACTTCAAAAGTTGATTTTATAGCAGATGCTTGGATAGTTGCTAATCTCATAATTAAAGATTAAAATTATTTCTTTAAATGATTATCACTGGATTTTTGGTCATTTAGATTTTTTGTATATGCTTCACTCACACTTCTGGATATTTTGGCTTCGAGATCAGCTGTTAAAGGTGGTTGTAAAGATCTACCATAATCATCTAATCCAAATATACCTGTTTCGGTTTCACCGTTTAGACTTGTCATTGAAGACCAACCAAAACCACCATTTTCAATTTCCTCGTTAGGTAAAAGTGAGTCTAACCAATTTTTTATTTCGTTTCCTACTAAAAGTTTTCCATTTTTAGTTAACATAGTTGGAACCCTGTTTATTTTATTTCTAAACTGTGGTGGTATACCTAATTCATTTATATTATGAAATTTAACGATTTGTTTAAATTTTTCATTTTTGTTTATATAATCAACTATATCTAAACTGTGTGTACATTTTGGACTATATATTAAAATTGACATTTAAAAGTATATTGTAAAAAAAATCCTGAAAATAATCACACTAATATTAATAATGACTAGTTGGTGGCCTGTTTTTATCCTGATTGCTATACTTGTATTTATAACTATATCCAGGCTGGATCTTTTTAAAACTATAAAAAAACCAAAAACAACGAATCAAAATATAAAACCTGTTATATCAGATTCTCAGACTATGGAAGATCAATTTTCTGAAAAGTCAGATTTAAAAGTTTCGCACGATACTATCCAGTCTATTGTATTAGAAGTAAACAAAGCAATACAGAAGAAATATGGTGAGTGTACATATATAATAGAAACTACAGAATTAAGAAAATTTAAAAATAAATTAACTAATAGAGAATTGTATATTTGTACTTTTATGGCTACTACTATAGGTGGATTTCCACGTGGTATATCAGTTACAGTAAAAGTTTCTGTTGAACACGACAGTAATTTTGGTAGTGGTATATTTTCTGTAAAAGATAAAAGCAACGAGGAAGAAATCGATAAATTGACTATAGAATTAGGTGTACTTTATGATTTGACGGATAAATTTCATGATAATGCTGAAAAACTGAAAGATATTAATCGTGATAAAGCATTACTTTTAAGAAAATTGAATAAACTGACTTTTAAACCTGATAAACCAATTACAAAAGTTAATATATTAGAAATGAATACATATCCAATTGATATAAAACCACCTGATAATAGTGACCTTTTTTCACAGGCTAGTATACAAGGTAACGTTTATAAAGATTATGAAAATGTTAAAAATTCTGAACTTACTTTATTAAAAAGTAAATTTATAAATTCAGTCAATTCTCTCGAAGTTTTTAATAAGTTTGCTGATTCAAGACCAAATGTATATAAAAATAAAAGTGAGTCTTATCAGAATAATAAATAAAATCATAAAAAGTAATGATTAGTGTTGATGAAATTTCAAAAATAGTAGAGAAAAAAAATCGTTTGAAAAAAGAAACGTACACGAAAATATACGAACAAGTTTGTAAAAAAATAAGACAAGCAGTTGATCATAGTAATAAACAGGTTTTTATTGAAATACCCTCTTTTGTTATAGGGTATCCTTCTTTTGATCGTTATAAGGCTACTTTATACATAAAAAGACAACTTGATATATCAGGTTTTGATACCGCGTTGATAAATAATAACGAGATATTGGTTACTTGGAAAATTAAACGAGATAAGAAAAATAAAGAACCAGAAACTAATCACGAAGAAGAAGAAGAATTCCCAACTCTTATAAACTTGAAAAAGGCTGCAAATAAATACAGGCGAAATGCGAAAAACGGTTAATAAAAAAATTTCTAACTAAAGTAAATGGATAACAACTTAAACGTACTTGTTGAGGCTAAACGTGAATATATGGGTCAACTTTGTTTACTCATGTGTCCCGTAATGATAGAAACTTTTCAGGATGTATATGAAGAAGCTAATAAACTTTCTAAGGGTAGGAAAGTTCTTGTAATGTATCAAAAACTTTTAAAAGAAGTTCCAAATTGGAGTGAGGCCATGTCTAAACAACATACCGATAATATTGCAAATAGATGTGCGTGGTTTAATGATCTTCTTGCGGCGGTTTTTGTAAGTTGTGTAAAAATATTGTCCGCTGTTCGATTGGGTAAAGGTGATAAAAAAATTGCATTAAAGTTACCAACAAACGAAGTGTTTGTACAATCGTGTTATAATAACGCTGCTAGAGATTTGTATCAAGACCCTTACATTTATCACGATGAACAAAGTGAATACGAGAGAAATGATAAACTTTTTGAAAGATTTTCAAACTGTATAGAAAATACTGTTAAAGAACTTACACCAGTTCAACAAATTTTACAAACTTACATGAAACCCGATGATGGAAGAGAACTTGACTTGAATGATGCTAACGTAGGTGATTCAGAAGATCCAGATGTTTATAGCCAAGACGAAGAAGAACCAATGAGCGAACAACCAATGGGTGAACCAATGGGCGAACAACCAATGGGCGAACAACCAATGGGCGAACAACCAATGGGCGAGCCAATGGGTGAACAACCAATGGGCGAACAACCAATGGGCGAACAACCAATGGATGAGCCAATGGATGAACAAATGGGAGAACACCAACCACAGGAGCAACCCTATGTACCTCAGCAGAGATCTTCTCCTTTTGAAAATGAATTTAAAACTATAAATACATCGGGTCGTCAACAACAAGGGGTACGTGAAGACGGTGTTTTATTTCCAGACGCATCCGATACTCGTACAAAAAAAGTTGGTTACTATTAAATGGAATTTGAAGATTATTTAAGAGATCCTGCATGGGCGGGTATTATAGCAGGTGGTATAACAGCGGGATATATCCACGCAAAATCTAGATTAAATAACGAAGGTAAACTTCCTATGAGTTCGTATACTAAACCAGCTATGCTTGTTGCTATTTTAGTTTTTTTTATTATTTCACAGGGTGTAGCTAAAAGAGAAACTATATCATCTGAACCATTTTAATGCGTTTATTTACTTAAAGATATAACCAACTAATTATATATAAAAATGTCTTCGGTTTCTGCTTTTAATGATATGATGGGTCAATTTCTAGCTGAGTTACATAAAACGTTTCCAGAAGAGAAGGGTCTTAAAAAATGTATGTCTGCTTTTGATTTAATGCAATCTACAAATCCACGGCTTGTAGTAGATGGTTTTATGGCGAGTGTTACGCCATTTTCTGAAAAAATTTCTTCTAAAGATGAGTCTTTTCTTCTCGAAGATGCAAAAGATATGGATTTTATGAAAGATTGTAACATCAGGGCGTATTGGAGTGATATTTCTGAAAATACCAAAAGTGCTATATGGCAATATATACAAACCCTGTATATGTTGGGTACAACAATTAATGCTATCCCAGAAGATACATTATCTATGATCGAAACTGTTGCAAAACAATGTGCCGATAAATTGGAAAATAGTGGTGAAAAAATTGATGAATCTGCACTCATGAAATCTATGCAGGGTATGTTAGGTGGAATGTTGAAAAAATAAACTCATTATATATAAAATGACTTCTTTGTTTGAAGATCCAAAACAAATAATTAGAACAGATAAAATAGACAAATTTTGGCCAACAGATACTCAGAGTGCAGGAGAACGTGTGAATGCTACTGCTAGATTTATTATATATGCGACTTGTTTTCTTTACCTTATACGTCGCGATGTTCGTATATTTGTATTAGGTGGAACAGCTTTGGGTGTTTTGTATGTTATGCATAGTTCTGGTATGATTAAAGACGGTTCTAAAATAAACGAACCAGCGAGTCCAACTTCAGAAACTTATATTAACGCATGTCAGATGCCAGATCAAGAAAATCCTCTTGGTAATGTTCTTTTAACAGATTTTGATGGTAGACCAGATAGACCATCGGCGTGTTATTCTAATAAATCAAATATTAAAAAAAATATAAATGCTCTTTTGACGAAGGGTATTCCATATGGGCCATCTAGGTCTCGATCATCTATGCCCGAATATCAAAGAAATGCATTTTCTAGACAATTTGTAACTTCACCCGTTAGTAATATTCCAGGTGATCAAACTGCATTTGCAGAGTGGTTATATGGTAAAAAGGGTGATCCAATGTGTAAAACACATCCCGGGGTTTGTGATCCTAATGCTAGAGGTGTTCAGTTAGGTGCTTTTTCAGGATTGGATTATGAAAGTAATAAAAGAAGTGGCATGCACGGTGGCTCTGTATAATTTTGAAACTAAAAAAAATAGTTTATACTCGATTTGCTTAAACAATTTCTCATGTAATAGTAAATGGCGTATCAACTCCAACCAGGAATGAAATTGGTGCAAAATCCAGCTGTACCATCTTCGTGTGCTACAGAGGAAGTTTTACTTTATCCTCAGCCCAGTACACTTAATTATACATCTAGTAGACCAAATACTATGCTGTATGGAACTGCTCCATATATGGCAGGTAAGGGTTCTCCCGCGCAATATATTGAAACTAGTGATCAACTCAGACCACAGTCAACGACAATGTTTCAAAAAATAGTTGCTCCAGGTAGAAATAATTATTTACCACCAGAAACAAAAAAATGTAATCTCCCATTAAGAAGTCAGGCGTACGATGCATCGAGTACTCGATGTGACGTTAAAAATGGTATGTTTGTTCAAAGATACATGAATAAAAATGTTAATAACAAATAAGAATGGCGGATCCTTTATCCATTTTAGCTATCGCTGGTTTGGTATATACCGGAAAAAAATTAAGTAAGAAAACAGAAAATTCTGAAAACTATGTAATAACAGAATTGCCTACAGAACAACCAGTACACACAGTTACACCTGATTTTGTACCGTCTGTTGTTAGTCCTTTTACTCAACCACAACTTCAAAATAAATTAGAAACACCTTCCTTTTCTGATATAGCACCCCAACCTAGAACGAGTGGTCAAGAACTCATGGGTATGCGTAATCGTTTTGATGCTGGTAGAATGAATAATATTTCACCAGTGGAAAAACAACTTGTTGGTCCAGGTTTGGGTGTTGGACCTGATGTTGATTCGGTTGGTGGTTATCAACAATTATTTCGTGTTAACCCCGAAAATGTTGGTGCTTATCGTCTAACTACACTACCAGGGCGTTCTGGTCCTGCATTTGATAAATCTGGTGGTAGAAGAGGTATATCAGGTGAGATAGGAAATAACAGACCAGAGAAAACTGCATTTTTACCAGAAAGACTTCCACCTCAACAGGGAAGAGCTCAAGGTATGTCTGCTATGTCTGGTAGAAGTAGTCACGAAAAAACAATAAGAGAGACAAATCGATCAGAAACGGGTTCACGAACAGATGGTCTTTCTATAGCAGCACCAAAAAGAATTATTTCAGCAAATACTTTATACCAGGCACCTACTAGAAATAAAAAGGATGGTAACATAGAACAATTTGAATATTCTAATCATCCAGCACCGAATATTAATAAATATGCACACGGTTATTTGAATTCACCAGCTGTTAAAGCTCAGCAAGGTAACTTTGAAGAACAACAGAGTTACGGAATTAGAATAGATGATCGTCGTGGTAAAGCAGGACGCATGAATGGGGGTGGGCGTATGAATGTTAGAGCAGGACCTCTTAACCAAGGTGGTATACCAACAACACTTCGATCGGATACTACAAGAATAGATGGTCGTGTTAATTCGGCAGACGGTGCATGGACTCAACAATATAGACAAAACGATTATTACGAATTGAATTCGTTTAAAGGTAAACAAAATCCAAATGCATCTCAAAATTCCCTGAATACAGCTAAAAGACAACTGTATTCTAATCCATTAGCACACAGTCTTTCTTAAAAATTAAATAAAAATTGAGTTAATGCAATCATTAAAATATTATCACTATATTTTAATGAAGGTATA
>MDSZ01088911.1_pt1 | contig 10040 bp, 9 predicted proteins | sample 811201 | NCBI WGS metagenome assembly MDSZ01 (sample SAMN05326647, study PRJNA326480) | marine metagenome | isolation source: seawater | place: Indian Ocean: North | collected 2010 | reverse complement strand
TAATGGTTGTAGCTAGCCCGTTGTCAAATAGCGCTCAAGCTTCAGAAATAGAAGATATTGAGATTCTTGAGACTGTGGTTAACCCTGCAAATAATCACACATACCATTTACTCAGTGCCTCTTCATGGACTGATGCTGCACTTGTTGCAAGAAGTTTAGATGGTTTCCTTGTGACAGTTGACGATGCTGAAGAAGACCAGTGGTTATTCGATACATTTGCTGTAAACAATGACACTACTCGTCACCTCTGGATTGGTCTTTCGGATGCGAACTCCGAAGGAGACTTCAGATGGCATGATGGAACCCCATTCCTGTACAGAAATTGGGGAGAGGGACAACCTGGTGAGGGTGATGATGAAGACTATATTCACATCACTGGAACTAACATGGGTTCAATTGAAGCAGCATCATGGAATGATTTGGAAAATGATCCACAATATTTCCCGGTTTACGGAGTTGTTGAAGTGGGTGGAGGTGCAGACTATGCTCTTCGATTTGACGGATATGAAGACCACATTGTCATCGACGAGGAGATGCCGGATTGGAATGGCGAAATCGAAATCGAGGCATGGGTGAATGTTCCAGATACCGATGGTATTCAGTTCATCACCATGTACGGAGATTATGGATGGGGACTGTATTTGAACGATGGTTATCTTGCATACTCTAACGAATATTCTCTATCTCAAAATCCAACATCGAATGTAACTATCAATGAGGATATTTGGACACACATTAAGGTCGTAGTCAACTCTTCAACGGGTGGTGAATTCTTCATCGACAATCAGCCAGCTGGTCTTATCGATGTTAATGATTCACAGATTCCAGCCGGAGATTTTGGTTCGAACGATTGTTTCCAATCAGGCGATGATTGTGATGAGTTATTCATTGGAAGAATGGGAGCAGGGTGCGATTGCAATTACTTCCAAGGAATGATCGACGATGTTACAATTCGCAATTCAATGAACCAATCTGTTTGGGCATTCCCTGAAGGAGAAGGTAGTACCACAATAGACTCGATGAATCGAACCGGATTGATTCATGGTGCAGCATGGGTTATGCCCGACGGAAGCATAATTGCGCAGGCAATTGAAATTGGTAATGGCGACTACGTGACTGTAGAGGATGCTAACCAAGGAGATACGCTACTATTCTTCATGGAGATTCCAGAGAACACACGCTATCTCACACTTGAATTATATTCGTGGAACGATTGGTTTGAAGATGATGGAGAGGATTGGGAAGAAATCGATTTGGAAATCTATATTTCAATTGATGAGATTCCTACCGCATGGAACCATGACCATCATTTAGACTGGTATGGTTACTCTGCATGGGATTACATTGAATGGCCAGATGCAGGTACATATTGGATTACTGTTACTTCCATAAACGGATTCGATGAAATGGAAATTGGTGCTTATTGGGAACAAGCACCTGAGCCACCAGAACTGGATGAAATGACCGAATTATTCGATGGGATTTCAATCACAAACCAAGGGATTCCAAGAAATAGTGATGAGCCATTATACTTCTATGTCGACTTAGAGGATGATCTCGCAGAATTAAGAGTTCAAACTTGGGGAGGCAATGGAAACTGTGATTTGCATATCGCATTGGGAGTACTTCCTTACGACGAATATGCTTACTTCGACTTTGCAACTGAGGCTACTGGTGCAAATGGTCGCCAATTAGGTGGTCAAAGCACTTCAGACCATTCTTACAATCATCACAATGATGAAATTGTGAACATCTTCGATGCTCAATCAGGAATTTACTATGTTATGATGACATCATACCGTGCTTGTAATAGCGTCACAATTCAAGCTGATTTCACCTACCAGCCGCAAAATGCTGAACCTGAAAGCGCAATCGAACTGACCCCTGGAGTCGAATATGGTCCTCTAAGTGGATTTGCAACTTTAGATCAATACTTCTTCATAGACGTACCAGAAGGAACTGAGCGTTTGGAAGTTGACTTGAACAATGGTGAAGGCGAAGCTCGTTTGATGTTAAGACATGAAGCATTCCCAACATGGACTACCTATGACAAGCACTCAAACAGTCCAGGTGCAGATGATAAAGTTGCATTCAATGACCCAACTCCCGGCAAATGGTACATTCTTCTAGGTTCAGAAGAATTCTACAGCCGTATTGACATCACTGCATCGTTTACCGATAGATATGTTTGGGAATATGATGGGGAACCAATACAACTATTCAACGATGAATCGGTTGAAGGAATGAGTGCTCCAGAAGGTGAAGAATTGTATTTCTTCATCGATTTGGAGAATGATGCTATGGGATTAGAGATTACCACCTGGGGTGGAGAAGGAGACTTAGCACTCTTTGCCGAATTTGAGGCTGTTGTGTTCGAATGGGATGAAGACCGCCCTCCAATGGGCCGCCAGAGTAGTGAAACAATAACTTACGAATCTGATTATGGAGCTGCAGATGAAGAAATAGAAATCTGGTATGCATCTGGTCGTATCGACATTACAATCTATGCTAATTCCGACATTGAAGATATTGGAATCAAAGCAAATTGGGAGGAGATGGATGACCCCTGGGGACCAGATCCCGACCCAGACCCAGAGCCTGAACCAAGTGATATTGAACCATGTGATGCAATGGTATTGGATATCTTCACAGATATTGACACAAATGGCGATGGGGACATCACTCTTGATGAATCGGGTCTTGATGAAGAAACATTTTCTGATATTGACTACAACGACGATGGATTCATTGAGGTCGTAGAGATTAAGCAGGAAATATGTAGATGTGAAAATGAGTTGTATTCTGTGTTCAATGAAATAGACACATATGAGTTAAGCGTTGAATTCTTGAAAGAGGTCAAATGGAAGAACGAATATGATTTCACTTCCATGGACTCAAATGGCGACATGTACGTTGATTGGGATGAGATGGATGAATACGCAGAAAACTGCGTCACGACCTATGATGCGTTCGATAGAGACGGTGATGGCACTCCCGATGTAGATGACGAATTCCCTGACGATCCTAGTGAACAGAAGGATACTGATGGAGATGGAGTTGGTGACAACTCGGATATCATCGCTTCAGTAGATAATGACGTCATATGGATGGGGGCTGGCGTATTTGCACTCATACTAGTGTCCTTGCTAGCAATGATGGTGATTAAGGGACGCAACACCCCTGAGGATTGGAATTACAATCGCGGCAGTTCGAACATATCTGAACGAATGTTGGATGCACATGAGGCAAAATCAACTGTAGACATTCCTTTGCAAAATCAGGAGATTGTTCCACCTGCATTGGATTTAGGACCAGTAGATGAAGTACCTGAAGGTATGAAAGTATCAGATCTATTTGACTGATTTACTTCTCTTTCCGGGTGCTAATCCCATCGGCCGCATTAGCCGCAGAACGTTACGATGCATTTGCGGTAGCATTTCAAACAATACTAGAGCCAGTAAGAACATCGCTCCAAGAGAAACTACTCGACTTGCATAGGAATGCCCAAATTCAAAAATTGAGAATCCCATCCAACGCCAATCTTGGTATCCTAATTGTAGCCAAATTAGTCCTGCATTGCGGAATAGGTTGAGGATATGGATGAGAGATAGTGAGATGAACAGAGCTCGTACACGACTCTTCCAACCAATATCTAAGACAGAGATTGCTCCAACAAAGATAATCATCGATTGAATTGCTGTGCAAGCCAAGACGAAGTTGATGTGAATGTACTCGCCATTTACCATGAGTTCGGTGTAAAATCCATACTCGGACATCTCCTCGGTTAGGAACCAACGATTTCCCTCCCAAGATTCCCATGGAATCTCAGTACCATCCGACGTCTTCACGACGGTTTCACCCAATGTCACATCTTGACCACCTGCAAATTTCAACAAGGCTGCAGATTGCCAAGCTACAAACCAAATGGCTAGAACATTCAACCAAGGTATGTAGGCTATCATCAAGTAAGGCAGACCTGCTGCTGCAATCGCACCACGGAACCAGTGCAAGGCCTTGGAATCTCTTTCATCTTTGACGCTTCTTTCCCAGTATGCTATCGCCAAAGCTCCAGGAAGGGCTCCAGAACTCATTATTGTCAAAACCCAATCCGCTTTATCGAGATAAAATGGAGTCTCATTGAAAAAATAGAATCCAGTAAATAGCCACGCTAAAGGAACAACTTTCTCCAATTTAGCATTGCGAAAACGCCATGCAATCAGTAGCACAAGCATACCGAGCGCACCGAGAACGGTTGCGTACGAACGCTCGATGAAGAGTTCAGTCGCCACATAGGTCTGCTCAGTGCCGCTTCTACTAAGCCTTCGGATGAAATGCACATGTATTACCGCCATTGTGCAGAGTACATGGAGGGGCCGCTATGCGAGGTAAATCTCCCTCCGATGGAGTTCGAATGGAATGGTGCTATCGCTTATCTCGACAGAGATGGAGTACTGAATATCGGCAGTCCAGATTACATCAACTCCGCAGAAGAGTTAGTGCTTTTGCCAGGGGTTAAAGAAGCGATTATTTCCCTCAAAAAAGCGGGATATCGAATTGCAATTGTAACCAATCAATCTGCGATAATGAGAGGTAAGTGGGGGCCGAAAACAATTGAGGAGATTCACCAAAGATTACAGGAGATGATCGGAGTAATCGATGTCATAATGACATGCCCTCACAGATATAGAGACCGTTGTCGCTGTCGTAAGCCACATCCCGGAATGCTCAATGAAGCATCGGAAATTATTCGAGGTAAATCTCACCACAAACTGGACTGGTGGGGAGAGAAGCCGAAACCGATCAACCAACTAGATTTGATGGTCGGCGACAGGAACTCAGACATGGGTGCAGGTTGGGCTGTTGGTGCAAGATTATTCAAAGTGAACCAACACCAAGGATTAGCAAGCGTAATCGACAGAATACTCGCTAACGAAGAGGGAGACGATTTCAATCCGGTGGCATAGTTATGTGGTTGGGTTTAGATGATACAGATTCGCTTGATGGCGGTTGTACAACATTGGTTTTCCATCGCCTCCTAGAAGCATTACCAGTAGCCCATGGAAGACCTCGACTCACAAGACTTTGGCCATTTGCAGCGAGAAGGACACGAGGTAATGCGGCATTATCAGTTGAAATTGAGGCTGATGATTCAATCGTTGAATGGCTGAATGAATACTGGGAAGAAAACATTGCTCCACTAAAGGGAGAGATTGCTGAATCTGAACATTCTGATCGCCAACAATATCCATCTGACCCAGGGATGGTTCTATTCAAGGAACAGCCCCCTGAAGCATATTATTTTCAGGCCGTTAGACAAGAAACCGATTTCTTTGAGGGAGGACATCAATGGGGTGGCAGTGGTAGAATCGGAGCTGCGGCTTCTTGTGCATGGAGAGAACACAATATCACCTTTGAAGGGATTGCATGGAGAAGTGAAGAAAGGGTAGTATCCGAAGAATCGTTGTCCGTTGTAGATTTGATGGAGGGTACTTTCCTCTGTAGAGATCCAAGAAGCAAACGGGGACTTGTGGCTCCACGTGGCCCCTGTCCGGTTATGTTCGGAGTCAGAGCGATTAGCGAAGAGATTGCAACACGAGCAACTGAAATTCTAATCGAAGGAAGTGCTGCAACTATTGGCAGTAGAATCTTTGCTACCAATCAAGCAAGTGGAGACCACCTAACAGGAGATTTTGTCGCTACTGTTTCAGAGAAGAAAATGATGAGGGGCGGACATATTTTACTGAATCAACGATTCTTATCATTCAATGAAGGGGGTGACGTGAATTCGGTTGCTCAATGGCTTCAAATTGGTGACAAATTTTCTTGTAAAGGTCTTACTCATGAGGGCATGGTTCATGTTGAGGCCATCAAAGTACTAACATCACAAGAACGCTCTAGACCTGTATGTGAGTGTGGCACTCGCATGAAATCAATGGGCAAGGACCAGGGCCTTCGATGTCCTTCATGCAAGAAAACGAGTGCAGACTCTTGGACAATTACGGAACGAATCCACCCGGTATCTGGTTGGGCGCAACCACCAGCCGATAAACGACGGCATCTAGCACAAGATTTGTCCAATCTTCCCAAATGATAAAAGTCAAAGCACACGAGCACTGAATCATGCTCACTACAACCAACATGACCTACCTCGTCTTTGCACTGACCCTACTGGTAATGATTTGGTATCTTACAAACCGCGGCCGTGCCAATCTAGCGAAGGCTCGTGCTGACGCTGAACCTGCAGTTGCAGGATCTGATGAATTGGATGGAGCTGCAAAGAATCCAGAACAGTTCGATGAACCTGACGAAGAGGCACTGGAAGAAATGGCAGCATTACTCGGCGAAGAAGAGTAATCACTCCATAAATCCAGATTCATCCAACCTCAGTTGGATTGGCTTTTCATCTACCCAAAGTTGTCTCTTTGAATCTGTACTCTGTCTTGTCAAATACCATGTTTGATTTGTGCTAAGAGATTTCTCACCTCTAGCCACCAGTGGCCTATCATCCATCGATTCGCCACCTTTGGAGATTAGCAAAGTAGTCCATTGTGAGTCTGAAATCAATTTGTTGACTGCCTCAATTACATCTCCGGGCATTTTTCCTGTATCCGGGCAGTAGTCATCGAGGACAACTAGGCTTACTCCAGGGAGCATCTTCGCTGCATCGCTTAGCGCTTTCAACGATTGTCCCACTTCGCCGACTAAATTCATGGCATGAAATCTCGAAGAAGCTGTCAAATTGAGCCCTTCAAATATCTGAGAAAATCTTGTACCATCTGGCAATTCAGGGGAGGCCCACAACACCCTGCCTCCATCTTCTATCGCTTGTCTTGCCAGTTGAATTCCTAAACTAGAACCACCACAAGATCCTTCCACAGCAAGATGAATCGAGGAGCCATCAAGGTTCGCTCTCCACAGGCCCATATACTCCGACTGTAGCCAGAGGTTGATGAGTTTCACTCAAGAGATATCATCGAAGGTACTTCGATTTCCTCTTCTTCTTCTTCATTTGAACCAAGTAATAGGTCTAGCAGGTCAGATTTGTTCTCTTTAACCGTCTCAGTAATCGCATTCTTCGAACGCTTTATCCTAGCCGCCATCAGTAGGTGTGTCTCCAATCTACGAGTTGCATCACGATAATCCTCTGGAGAAAAGTATCCCATGAATGAACCATCATCTTCGGTAATCACAATTGCGTCAGGGCGAGTTTCCCCAATTTTATCCAGAGCTTTGGAGAGTGGGGTTGAGCCCTTGATCAGCATGATATTTGTTCGCATCATTTTTTCAACTTTGATTTTGGTTGCATTTACCCCTTCAGCCATTTTTGCAAAAATGTCCTTCGCAGTGATAATTCCAGAAACCTCTGTGCCATCCAATACCAACACAGCATGTCCCGGATTGTTTGAGAGAGCACTGCAGACCTCAGATATTCTGGTTTTCCTTTTGACAACCATGTGTTCGTCAGCAATTGACATATCCGCGACAGTTGGTTCTTGCATAGACCTTCCTAAATACTGGTCAAGCATATTGCTTTCCATTAAAGGTCATAGAGAATAACGATTTTGACACAACCCATATGAGGCCAATACTTCTCCACCAAATTATGAGCGGCGAACTTCGTGATGGAGAGCGCATCCCTAGAAGGCCATTGCCTGAGTTCAGTGAGGCAGGTAGTTTAGGAGCAGGAATTGGTCGTGATGGCCTGATTATTACTGCACTAGAAGACAAGAATGAATACGGTCCACACTCTATGATTATCTTGCTGATGGTTGTAGCGACTGTGACCGGTTCTATTCTCCTCTTACTTCGATACATTTGAGCAAAAAGTTAGGGCAATATACAAACCCCTAACATAATTGCGTCTGTTCATGAGTGATGATTCGGTCAATGTCGAAAGCCGAACCTCATCACAGGACAAGCGCTGGACGATTATGGCAGCGATCCTTGGAACGAGTACTGCCATTCTACTGTTTCATGGAATCGAACAGGAAGCAAATCCAAACTTTGTTCGAGAAATCGCACTAACCGTGATCGCCTCAACCATTCCATTTCAGGGAATTTGGTTTTTGATTTACACATTCCTTATGGAAAACGATTCTAAAATCGACGAACAGTTGCGAACAAAGTTAGCGTTAACATCTGCATTTTGCCAGGTAATGGCTTACATCTCAATCTGTGGAGTGATTATGCTTTGGTACAACATGTCTCCAATGGTTGGAGGAATGTTTTCCATCTCGGCAATTCTTGCGATGATTCTGGTCAGATTTGCCATTACACAACCAAATGTTTCGACTGACGAAGAAAACGATCACTGAATTGCGGAACGAGCTAACTCAACTGCCTCGTCCACAATTTCTCCAGAGACACCAACATGGTTGGCTGGATCGAACATCGCTTCCAATTCCTCTGCCGAAAATGCTGCTGATACCGCCGGCGTGCGTGCACAAACATCGATCAATTCTTCGCCCTTCTCAATCGCTTCAAATGAGGCAGAACGCAGGATTTCGTGTGCTTCATCACGACCGATTCCATGACTTACTAACTCAATCATCACTTTCTCTGCCATTACCAATCCTTTCTGTGATGCAATGTTTGCGAGCATTCTCTCTGAATCGACCCATAGGTTGGTCAGAACATTTGCAGTCTTGGCCATAACATCTTCACAAAGAGCAGACGCGTGAGATAGAGTAAATCTTTCACTGCTGGAATTCGCTAGATCACGCTCATGCCATAGCAATGCGTTCTCGTAAGTTGGAATGATGAAGGAACGCACAATTCGTGCCAATCCAGATGCATTTTCGCTCTTAATCGGGTTTTTCTTGTGAGCCATAGTCGAAGAGCCAACTTGCTTTTTGACATCAAACCCTTCTCCAGCCTCAGCAATCTCAGATCGCTGAAGGTTGCGAATTTCCTGCAATACCTTCTCACAGGTGCAAGCGACATTTGCAAGCCAGGAGACGTACTCTACGTATCTGTCCCTACCTACAACTTGGGTTGTAGCCAATGGAACCTCTAGTCCGAGATGAGTCAATATCAAGCGTTGCAATTCTCTAGCGCCATCTCCTTGTGCCGCACCTGTTCCAACCGCTCCGAGGAATTTACCAACTGCAATGCGAGGTGTTGCTTCATCCAAACGGACGAGTTGTCGACGCATTTCGTCTAGCCAAACCGCTGCTTTCAGACCAAATGTGATCGGAACCGCAGCTTGACCATGTGTTCTACCGAGCATAACGGTATCACGCTCTCTCTCTGCCAAATCTGCTGTAACTGAAATGAGATTGCACAACTGCTCACGCAACATGATAATCGAATCACGCAATTGCAAACCAACGGCTGTATCTACGATATCATTTGAGGTCGCACCAAGATGAATACACCAACCCGCCTCGCCTGCGGCTTCAGCCATTGCTTTGGTCAGTGCCATAATGTCGTGACGAGTTTCTGCTTCAATCTCCGAGACTCGTTCTTTTGTTACGATGTCTGGATTAGCGATCTCTGCGACCTTCGCGTAATCCTCAGCACTGACTCTTCCCATTTGCATATGGGCCCAAATCAATGCTCTTTCAACTTCCAATTGACGTTGATGTCTTCCTAACTCGGACCAGATTTCTTTGAAGTCCTGACAGCCGTAACGGTAGTCTAATGGGCAGAATGCCATATTGTTGCCCCTTTGATGCAGGGTCATGAAGATTTGTGTTGGTCACTTGAACTCCAAGTGTCCCCTTACCCCATCAAAATGCTTGGAGAATTCTATGTCTAAATCCGTTGGCATATGTGGACCGCCTACTACCAGTGTCTCGTATTCGCCGCCTTCCCCATCAATATGGAATCTATATTTGGCAGCGAGTTGTTCTAATTTTTCTAGACTATCAGAGTCGAGTACCTTGCCCAGCCAATCTTCTCCCAAACCATCTGCGGCTATTCCGGTGATCATCACTTTGAATCCATTATCTACCAGCCCACGCATGTGAATCAATTCAGGCTGATGCCATAATGGAGTGAAGGAATGGATGCCCAAGCGTTCACACATTCTCTCAAGT
>MDSZ01137349.1_pt1 | contig 10041 bp, 6 predicted proteins | sample 811201 | NCBI WGS metagenome assembly MDSZ01 (sample SAMN05326647, study PRJNA326480) | marine metagenome | isolation source: seawater | place: Indian Ocean: North | collected 2010 | reverse complement strand
GCCATTCCCATAACCTTATACTCATCACCATAATTCCAAAAACCCAAAAATTGGGTGATTGACTGATACAGCATCCCAAGACTATGAGGGAAAGTAACATAATCATCCACTGAAATATTATTTCCTTTACCAAATCCCCACATTGTAGATAAAAAGTCGCCAAAACCATCAATTGAACAAATAACTGAATTAGGAAACGGAGAAGTAAAAAATGTACTTGCCAAATGAGCTTGGTGATGCTCAACTGGAATAATTTTCCCCAGAATATCTTTTTCATCTGTATTAAATGATTCTGAAAGAAGCATTGAAATATTATCTACCTTTTTTCTATTATTAATTCTTTCAATTAGGTTAGATAGTTTTGGTCGGTTTTTAATAGTAAATAAAACTTTTTCTTTCTTATGAGCTCCCTTATCTCTATTAATTGCTATTTTATCAATATCCCCAAAATCTATCTCTGCGGAATCTAAGCAGGCCTTTATTGCATTATTGGGAAAACCTGCCCAATGTTTTAATCGAACAAGTCTTTCTTCTTCAATTGCTGATACAACTTTCCCGTCCACAACAATACATGCAGATGAGTCAGGATGAAATGCATTAATTCCTAGTATCTTCATAATTGTAATTTTCCTTTATTATTTTACTATAATATTCAATATGTTTATTTATACAACTGTTTATTCCAAAATTGTTGATAGCAACTTTTTGTAAAAAGTTACCATACTTTATTCTTAGTTCACTATTTTTCAATAGCTCTAAGGTTTTATATGCCAGTCTTTCCCCATTTTTAGTAGGAGTTATAAAATCATAGTCTGTGTTTTTAAGAAATATTCCTACATCACCTACATTGGTAGATACCACTGGTAAACCTGTTGCCATTGCTTCCCAAACAGATATTGGGGAAGCCTCTGTAATTGACGAGCATACGTAAACATCACTTGAATCCAAAAAAGATTTGATATCTTCTACATGCCCCGTAAAAGTTACATTATTAATGTTTAATTTTTCTATTAGGGCTTGTAGTTTATTAAAATATATTGTCTGAGTTCTAAGTTGACTGCCTGCAATGTAGAAATTAACATTGTTTATTTTTTTATTTATTTTTGCCACCATTTCTATGAAATACTCAAGCCCTTTATCTGGATTGATATTCGCAACTGTAACTACCTTTAGGTTCTTTTTTTTATCAAATTGATTTTTTCTTTGTTTATTAAAAAACATAAAATCAACAGGAGATTGAATAACTGTAATTGAGCGATTTTTCAAACTAGAATTATCTAAATAATATTTTTTCACTCTAATGCTATTGACAATAATATAAGGATTACAAATTCTAACAAGTATTTGAAATATAAGACTTACTATTTTTGGTGTTCTTGTATCATTTAAAAACCAAATAGATGGTATGTTTAATAGTCTAGCTGCAATCAAACCTTTGATTTGGGATGCACCATTACATTGTATTATTTTAGGTTGAAACTGACAAAATATATTCTTGAGAATTATAACTTCAGAGATAAAAAATAGTAAGTACTTTAGAACTGATTTAAATTGAGATTTTAGTGGAGTAAGTTTTAGCCTGGAACATATCAATCCATTATTTTGAAATATTTGAGTAATTTTTTTAGAATTATTTTCGGGAAATAATGTTATTGGTTGAAACTTTGTATTATGAAGTGCTTTAGCCACTCTAAATATTCTAGTTTGCGGTCCACCCCACCGGCTTTCTTCAATAACATTTAAAATGATTATATTATTTTGGTTTCTCACCTGTTGCAGTCGGACCATTAAATCCTTTAGCCATTTTAACATTTGTTTTTATTAAACCATATTTATCAAGCCATTTTTTTATTGTTTTTATTGATTGTGGATTATCATATTCCGGGGAAAGCATATCGAATGTATCCAGTAACGCCCATTCCTTTATCTGCTGATCACTTAGTGGAAATCGTCCAGTGTAATCCGCTACAGGAATAATACGTTTTAAAGCCCGCCCAAATACTGGCAAACGCCCAAGAGTCTGACTGAGTGCCAGCAAAATTGGGACCCAACGTTTCAACCATTCAAATAATATTGGTTTTGCCATTCGCTTAGTGAAAGGCCGGAACAGATACTTTGCATGCATCATCGTCTTAAACCGTTTCCAATAAAAGTCAGTACATAAGTGACCCCCCTTCCGGACCATTGGTGGCAGGGAAGCAAACGCCTTCTCTACATTAGGCGTGTGCTGCAGCACGCCCAATGAATACACAAATGGAAAACTTTCCGGTACAAAAGGCAGTGCATAGATGTCGCCCTGCACCACATGCAAAGTAGGGAAATGCCTCAAATTGGCATAACAGGCATCAACTGCACTAGAATAATCCAGCGCTACCACATTGGCCCCTGCGATCAATGCCACTTCGGCGAATCGACCGGCACCACAACCGGCATCCAGCACCCACTGATCTTTCATCTCTTCTGGCTGCCACCCTGTTGCTTGCCAAAACCGCTCGGAAGAAATGGGAACACCTGAATGACTATCCAGTTGGGTTTGTCTGAAATGGTTCCATTGCATGCCGAAGTTATCTGCATAATTTGACTGAGGCACAAAACGGGGAATGCCTTTTTGAATGATATAACGATGCTGCTGATCTTCTGTAACTAGGATACCCGCATCAATCTCCACGAGGTTGTCGTTACCACCCTCAATATAAAGACGTTGCCCTGTATTTGGGCAACGCAGTAATTCCAGTAATTTAACTTTCATAAACAATCCCTACCAACATTATAAAGTAACTGCATATTCTCTTCGCCAAAGTTCAAATAAAACCAAGCTGAATAAACGCTCATTATTGTTGTATCCAAAATCCTGACCTTGAAGCAGTTTTTTGACTGCTTTCTTTTCAAAAATAGTTTGTTTATCAAGCAAGACTTCGTGAAATAAATCTCGCCAAGGCCCTGCCTTTAGCCAAGTAGCTAAAGGAATAGAGAACCCTTGCTTGCGTTTCATATCAAAGTTGGTAGGCAGCAACTTTTTTGCTAATTTTTTTAGCAATATTTTTCGTTCAACGGAGATTGCTTTATAATCAGAAGGCACCTTCCCATAGGCAAATTCAATTATTCTAAAATCAAGTAAAGGAGAGCGTAATTCAAGCGAATTCAACATACTTGCTCTATCTACCTTCACAAGAATATCATCAGCCATGTAGTTTTCAAAATCCATTCTTGTAGCACGCTGCAATAAGTTGTCCTCTAGCGGAACACGGGACTTGATTCTGTCTTCTGCAACTAGTGGCCAGGTTAAACCATTATTTCGATGCATTAATTCTTTCCTACCTCTTTTATCAAATAATGTGCCAATTAAAGGAAGGTCATAGCTTAAATCATAACCAAGTGCATTCAACCAGTTTCGCCCTTTAAAACCCAATGGTAAAGTTTCATTCGCTACTTTAGAAATTAAATTCTTTATCCAAACTGGTATCATTTTAAACCTATCTTGAAGCCACAATAAACGATTATAATGAGTATAACCTCCGAAAAGTTCATCGCCGCCGTCACCTCCTAGAGCCACTTTACAATGTTGTCGAACTAATTGACTAACTAAATAAGTAGGTATAATGGAAGAATCAGACATTGGTTCATCAAACTGATAAACAAGGTTTGTTAGTAGATCTGGTTTTATTTTGCTCGCAGTAAGCTCAATATGCTCTGTATTAAAAAAATCAGCTACCAAACGAGCATGATGAGATTCATCAAAAGAATTAAATCCTGGAAATCCTACTGTGAAGGTCTTTATTTTATTAGATGAGCGGGCTGCCATAGCGGTAATAAGACTAGAGTCTAAACCGCCACTTAATAAAACTCCAACAGGTACGTCTGCCTGCAATTGCTTGCAAACAGCATCTTCTAATAAATTCTCAAGTTCATCTAATAACACTGGTTCATCTATCGATTCAGATTTCAATGAAGCTTCTGGTAATTCCCAGTATTGCCAAATCTTAGTTTTTCCATTTATTAAATCAAATATAAGGGCATGGGCCGGTGGTATTTTTTTTACACCTTGGATGATACAATATTCGCCTGGAATATAACCTAGAGTTAGATATAAGTCGAATGCGTCTGTATCTATTGATCTCGATAAATTACTATTAGCAAATAACCCTTTGAGTTCTGAAGAAAAACGTAATTCTTTATTAGATATTGAGTAAAAGAGAGGTTTTTCCCCAGCACGATCACGAGCAAGAAATATCTTTTGATTTTTTTTATCGTATAATGCGAACGCAAACATCCCATTGAACCGCGATAAACACTGTTCTCCCCATTCTTGGAAAGAAGCAATAATAACTTCTGTATCGCTTTGTGAATGAAATGTATGACCCTTTGATATTAATTCTTTCTTTAAGTCCAGATAATTATATATTTCCCCATTGAACACTATTGAGTATGTGCTGGATGCGTCTTGCATTGGCTGATGCCCAGATGAAGAAATATCAATAATCGATAATCGACGGTGACCCAAACCAACCCGCCCATCATCTGACCACCATGAACCAGAGTCATCTGGTCCCCTGTGCCTCATAGCATCTCTCCCAGCAATAAGCCATTCTTTAGATTGACTAGGCGAATGCGAAGCAATGCCTATAATTCCACAGATATTATCACCTCTATTTTTCTTATATCTACTTTATACATTAAAAGTCCATTTTTATTACAATTAATGTATGGGATTTACCTTTCTATATTACAGTATTCTGCTTTTCTAGTACGTTTTTTGAAATACAAAACCCACTTACAGCGAATATTTGAGCTATAACCCAAGCCATCTTACTTGTCCCAACAACATCAGTCAATGCATTGATATTAATAAATATGATTATACATACAATAGTAACATAAATCGATTTTAACGATGCCTGACTTTTCATTTGTTTAATAAGCCTATATATAGAATTAAAAACAAATGCAAAAAATAATAAAATAAAAATAAAACCATATTCAAAAAGAAAAGTCATATAACCGCTATCAATTGCCCCTTCAACGCTACCACTACTACTTGTTTTTGCACTAGAGATTATATCATTTTGTATAAGGTTAGTTGCATCTGGCCCAAAACCGAAGAATAATCTCATGGGGTTCTGAGAAATAACTTCTAATGTAGATGAATAAACTATAAGTCTTTGACTGAATGAGCTTAAATTCAAATCATAATTAATATCGCTACTAATTTTTTCATAAAGAAGTAAAATTACCATTAGGATTATAAATATAGACAAAAATTTACTTACTCTCTTTTTACTATTTTGTCTATCAGATTTTGTAAATAAAAATATCAAGCTTAATGAAGAAAATAATAGAGACACTAAACCTGTTTTTTCCATCATAATTAATAATAAGCCTACAAAATTAGCATAAAATAGAATGTATAATAACTGTGAACTTACTTTATTAGTCGTAAAGATCCTTACCAAAGCGATTAACGCTGCCGGACCTATTACAAACGATATATTTGTATAAAAGTTACTAGCTCTAAAAAACCATTCGATTTGACTTGAATCATAGTATTGTTTCCCAATAATACCACCTGGCGGGCTAATATATGATGCGAGTGAAATACCTTTTATAAAACTTGAATAGCTGATTAAAGAACTAAAGAAAGTAGATATAATAATTGCGGTAAAATACATTGATACATCTTGAATACTTTTAATCGTTGCTCTTGTCAACCAAAAGACAGTAAAAATCATACACCAGCTTATTATTGACTTGATTAAGCGATCATATTCAAATGAAAAAAAGAAAGAAATGAAAACTATTACCAACATCCATAAAAGATATAATTCTCCTGAACGTAATTTGATAGTTGAAACACCTTTTATAAGAAAAATAATTAGAAGTATTAATAAGCACAAAAACACAAATAATTCAGAAGGTAATAGATTTAAAACTTTATTCGAAATTGCAAGTGGTGAAAGTAATGCAAAAAAAGGTAACGAAAAGGTAAGATACTTAATATCATGCAAACCTAAAAACAAAGAAATAAATGCGGCTAACCATGTTGGCCATGCTTGTGGACTATAGCTTGGATCTTCTAAAAAAAAAGCAACAGGAATTGCCCAAACAGCAAACAAGAAATATAATTTCTTGCGACTTTCTTCAAACCTATAATACCTCAATCGGTTTGCTTTAACATCTTTTTAGTCATTGATACTAGATTGTATCTCAAGTTGAATAACCACTTTGTTACTCTGCGTTTAAGGCCTACATAAAATCTTATGAATAACTGACAAGGTATAAAAAAAGGGCTAAAAAGGAGATAATATAACCTATTTAAACTTGTCGCATTTCTATGACTATGTAATGTGTTTATTATATTTAGTGAACTTTGAGGTTTAATTTTATTATCAAAAATATTTTGAGCATGTTTTTTAATTCGATCAAAACATGCGATTTCGTTATAGTCTCTTAGAGATCGCTTCCAACCAGCTACAGCTATTTCTATCCTCTCGTCTTCATTATTTAAATAATAATGGCACCAATGAATAGCTTCATCTACTTCATCAAAACCAACTATTTCTTTCCCATCAATAAATATATCATTGAGATTCTTTTTATTATCACAAATTTGTAGAATTCCATTTGCAGGAAGCCAATATGTCCTCGAGTTTAGTGGACCTGTTGTATTATGGATATTAAAACCGATTTTACTATTTTGAAGATAATTGACTCGCTCTGATTCTGGTAGAAATCCATTCGGCCAACCACGACCTCTAAAAATGCCTTGTGCAAATGTATTTGCAACCTTATCTACGCTCTTTCTGCGATAATTCGCTACTCGCTCACATAGTAGTATAACATCTATACTTCTATTATTATTAATTATATCATCTTCTTTAAGATTTACATTATAATCATCGTACATGAATCCCATGGGTTGCCAGTGCACATTATCAATTCCCAGATTTTTGTATGAATCTAATTCAGCAATGTTACCTATGAGAGTAATATCATGGGATTCAGCTACAGGATGTGAAAAATAATGGGCATCTGGATCATCATGAAAAAGAAGAATATTAATAGTTTCTAGTTGCTTTAGAAACTCGGGATGTAAATTAATCCCTCCAGCATTTATTAGGACATCAAACTTTTCCAATTTTCTAGCTAGGTTTTCATACATTTGAAGCATCTTTCGATCACCTCTCTTCCACTGCCTATTTAGCTCAACCCACTTTAGTCTATACCCCGGTATGGGTAAACCTAAATAATAAGGCTCAATGTCAATCCCAGTATTTCGTAGTCGATCTATCCAATTCACTAACCTCTGAAAATCTACACTCATTTTTGATGAATATGCGTGGCCTAATAATATTTTCATAGTCTAACCAAAGGTACTTTTTTTCTTCTAATTTTTGATGATGGGGTCAAATTATATCCAGCCTATCAAGGAAATTTATTTAGTGCACCTTAACAACTGGATGATCAGAAGGTGTTGGGGAAAAATCTTTATTTGATTTGATCAACAATTTCTTTTGCAGCTTCATGACCGTTGTATTCCAGGAACCAATCTTTAGATTTGGATGCAATAGAGTTTCTTAATGATTCATTATCGAAAAGATTAATAAGGTGTTTTGTAATACTTTCGCTTGAATTCGCCGATAGTAGAGGAGGAGGGGGATAACCAAACTTGGCAATAAATTTATCACTTTCAAAATTGAACCGTTGTATCAAAGGACATCCTTGCGAAAGTATTTCGCAAGCTGCACCTCCCCACATCACCTCACCTTCATAAAACACACCAACACCTACAGAGCTATATTTTACTATTTCCATTATTTCTTTTCGGTTCATAATTGGAAGCCATAAAACGTTTGTGCCAATATTTAAATCTTCAGATAATTTTTTTGAGTAAAGGTAATCTTCTCCGTACTCAAATAATACTAGTATAGAGTTCGAATTTGGTCGAAGTTTATAGAAATCTGCATAAGCTTGAATCAACCAATTATTATTCTTGCTAATTTTTTTCCATTCTTTACTTGAAAACTTTTTTGGAATCACCCATTGATGTCTTGAATGACTTATTATAACAAAATCATATCTACTAATTTTCTCTAATGCACAAGAAAGCTCTTTAGTATATTCTTCTTTTTTGGCATCTTCAAATGGATAGACGATAGGTAGTGGGAATGAACTAACCTGGGGTTTGACACCAATCTCATTAAAAGCATTTATCGTCATTTCAGAGAGGTCCGGATTAATTATTTTACGGGTATCCCTTATCCCCTTTATTTGCTTTAGGTACATTTGGTTTGCTATGTATTTTATGAATGGATTTCTTGACTTTCTATAAAGAGAAAAATAATCCTCATTAACATATTCTACTCCTAATGAGTATGGGAAAAATATATCCAGTTTAAAATCCAGTGAATCAAAAATTGCTGGCGTTGCTCCAGAACCAATAAAAACATCATACTTACTTAAAATTAATTTTAATTCCTTAGTATCTTTTGCTTTAGTTGGTTTAGTAAAATGCGCATTAGGAGATTTAAAAAAAATTCTTATTAAATACGCTATGCTTAATAATATTCTATTTATATACGTACTTGAAATTGCATGCCCGTATCCATTTACTATTGGTAGGCGAGAAATATATGGACTCCATTTTAAATAATTCCATGTATCCCCTTTGATTTGAAAATGGGATGAGTGTCCAATCTCGTCATCAATAAAAAGTAAAAGATCCACTTCTAGTCCTAAATCGCGTAAATATCGCAGGAGCGAAAATCCATTATTATTCATATTGCCTAATATAGCTATTTTCAATTTTTACAATACCTTTGATTTAAACGACGCTATTTTCCTAGTATCAATGTTGAACTTTTACTCTATGTATAATTCTTAATCATAAATAAGCTGATACACTATTATTGAATTAAAAAATATTTAGTTCTTTTTTCCAAACTATGTTTGATAGGGAAAATTGTTATGTTTTTGGGTATAAAAACTTTTAATGCTTTTGCAGTTTTTCTTTCTTAAGGAAATAGAAATTATGCTTATTTACTTTGTTAGCTTCAAATAATTATTTTCTCATTATTATTAACATTATCAAGATATTACTTTTTTAGCTCTTCATGTCAATATCGCCATGCCAAAACCCATTTCACCAAAATTGTCACCATTATAAAGCATATAAGTTTTTTCATTTACCCTAAATAGATAAGGGTAGCACTGCATTTCCGTATCAAAAATTATGGAACTATCTTTTATAAATGAAATTTCTTCATCTTTTCTTTTAAAAGTAATTCCATCGGTTGATTCACCATATCCTATCTTATATGATTTTTCATCAACAAAAGAAAACCAAACTTTATATATATCATTAATTTTTTCTGAATACACCTTTGATATGTTTGTTTCAATATTGTTTTTAAAATCAATCGATATTTTACCATCTCTTAGCCAATTTATACCATCTTTAGAATAAGCATATTTTACATGGTATTTAGAAGTAAGTTTATTTTGAGTATTTATTTTCCAGGATAAACCTGAGACATAGTACATTTTATAGATGTCTTGATCTTTATTTACAAATGGAGCAGTTACCATCCAAGGATCATATTCACTTCTACTCATTATTGGAGCTTTAGAGTATTTTTTAAATGTATTACCACCATCTTCACTAATAGCTAACCCAATAGAAGCATAAAACATAGGATATTCAGCACCCTTATTCCACCCTATATAATACATATAAAGCTTTCCATGGGCTTCAATTATAGATGATGGGTATACGCCATGTTCATCGAAGTAGCCCATTTCTCCATATTTTAAAATGGGCTTTTTTGATATATTTAATATTTTAGTTGGGTTATTTATATCTATATCTATAAAACCTATTTGAGACCTTTGTTTGTCATCTCTAGTAGCAAAATATATTCTAAAAAAATTAGTTGATACACTTTCATTATAGCGACTGTTGACTATTGGAATAACTATTGGTAGTTGAGCATGTGTTTGCATCCAGTCATATCTATAAGTTGGATCAAATATTAAACCTGTTTTTTT
>MDSZ01066186.1_pt1 | contig 10041 bp, 12 predicted proteins | sample 811201 | NCBI WGS metagenome assembly MDSZ01 (sample SAMN05326647, study PRJNA326480) | marine metagenome | isolation source: seawater | place: Indian Ocean: North | collected 2010 | reverse complement strand
TTAAACCGATGAAAAATTTTCATGACTTCAAATGAAAGTTCAGGATCAAGATTTCCAGTAGGCTCATCAGCGATTAATAATTTTGGTTTTGTTACGATTGCTCTTGCAATGCCAACACGTTGTTGTTCTCCTGCAGAAAGTGTTTCTGGTTTTTGCTTTTCTTTTTGCAGTAAGTTCACTTGATCAAGTGCTGCTCTTACTCGACGTTTAGCCTCTTGGCGATTGATTCCGGAAATAATTAAAGGAAGTGCAACATTATCATGTATTGTTCGATCATAAAGAAGTTTATGATCTTGGAATACAATCCCAATCTGTCGACGATACTCAGAAATATTTCTTCTTTTTATTCGTCCTATATTTTGATTATCAATAATAATTTGTCCGTCACTTGGCCTATCAATCAGAGCGATTAAACGAAGTAATGTACTTTTACCTGCGCCCGAATGACCGGTTATGAAAACCATCTCACCTTTATTTATTATGAGATCAAGCCCTGACACCGCTTCTTGCCCGCCAGGATAACGTTTAGAAATATTATTAAGTTTAATCATTTACTTTTTAACTTTCGTCATCAAACGAAATTAATGCATTAACAAACTCTAATGGCTTGAATGGGTGCATATCATCTATACTTTCACCAATACCAATATACCTGACATCTACTGCTAATTGATTAGCTATTGCAAGCAGAATTCCACCTTTTGCTGTGCCATCTAATTTAGTAACTGTTATTCCGGTAATGCCCAACGTTTCATCAAATTTTGTTGCTTGAACCAAAGCATTTTGACCTTGATTACCATCTATGACTAGCATGATTTCATGAGGCGCATTAATATCATGGCGCATTAATACTCTTTTCATCTTAGCAAGCTCATCCATTAATCCTGTCTGATTTTGAAGACGTCCTGCTGTATCAATAATTAATATGTCAATGCCACGGGCTTTAGCAGACTGCCATGCATCAAAAATTACTGCAGCTGGATCGGCACCAGTTTGTTGAGCAATGACAGGTGTTTCATTTCTATTTCCCCACTCTTGTAGTTGTTCTATGGCTGCTGCTCTAAAAGTGTCTCCTGCTGCAAGCATTACTGAATAACCTTCATTCTTAAAATTTTTTGTAATTTTTCCTATCGTCGTTGTTTTTCCAACTCCATTCACACCAACTACAAAAATAACAAACGGGTTTTCTGATAGTTTAATCTTTAGAGGTTTTTCCTGATCACCGAGAATTTTCAGCATCGACTCCTTAAGTTTATTTTTAAGGATACTAATATTTTTTAATTCATTTCTTAAAAGACTCTTTTTTAAATCATCAAGGATTATCTCAGTGGTTTTAATGCCAACGTCCGCACGAATTAGTAACGACTCAAGATTTTCAATTATATCTTCATCAATTTGGCCGCCTGGAAGCATCCCTAGAAGATCATGAGATAACCAATTTTTACCCTTATTCAGTCGCATGCGAAGTTTCTTAATGAAACTTTTACGCTCATCAGGCTTTTCTTTTTTACTAAACATGGCTATACCTTACATGGTAGTTTAATTTTGACATATTATTTTTTCTTGTCATAAAGCGATATATATGAAAAAAACAAATACAGGTCAATTACGTATTGTAGCTGGAAAATGGCGCAGTCGTCTTTTGCAAGTTGCAAATGCCCCTGGTTTAAAGCCCACTGCAATAAGAATTAGAGAAACATTGTTTAATTGGCTATCCCCGCGAATTGAAGGTGCACTTTGTCTTGATTTATGTGCAGGAACAGGAGCGCTAGGGCTTGAAGCACTATCAAGAGGTGCATCGCGAGTAGTTTTTGTTGAGTGTTCAGATATTGCTTTTGAGAATTTAAAATCAAATATTAATTCACTTAAAGCTTCAGGTGCTGAACTAAGAAAAACTGATGCCATTTCATTTTTAAATAATTCAGTAATAGAAAAATTTGATATCATCTTCATTGATCCACCTTTTGCTGATGGTTTGTATGATGATTTATTTGAACTAATTGCCGTTAAAGGCTGGCTCTCGAAAAATGCTAGGATATACATTGAAATGAGTGCGAATGAGAAAGAATTAGATCTTCCAAAAAATTGGCAAATTTTAAAAAGAAAAAAAACTGGAAACGTTTATTATTTACTGGTGGCAGCAAGCAAAATAGAGAATTCTTAACATGACATTATCAGCAATGTATCCAGGCACATTTGATCCTATTACTTTAGGGCACGAAGATTTTATTCGGCGAGTAGCAAAACTATATAAAAATGTTGTCGTTGCCGTTGCAGCGGATACAGAAAAGAAAACCACTATGTTTTCTTTAGAAGAAAGAGTTGCCCTTGCAAAGGAAGCTCTATCAGGCTTTAGAAATGTTAAAGTCAAGGGGTATGAAGGCCTCACCATTGATTTTGCTAAGGCTAATGATTTATCAATCATTGTGCGTGGTCTTAGGGCAGTTTCAGATTTTGAGTATGAGTTTCAGCTTGCGAGTATGAATCGGCATTTATCTAGAGAAATAGAAACTGTTTTTTTAATACCAGCAGAAAAATATGCTTTTATTTCTTCATCTCTAGTTCGTGAGATAGCTAGTTTGGATGGCGATATTGATAATTTTGTTTCAAAAAATGTTAAAGATGCCTTGCTTAAGAAGGTTAGTCTTCTCTAATTAAGTTTGACATTGTTTACAATAAAAAGTTGATCTTTGACCTTGAACAATAGATACGATGATAGAATCACAATAGCTACAGTGTTCGCCGTCTCTGCCATAAACTTGAAGCTGTTGAATAAAATACCCAGCCTTTCCGTCACTTCTATAGAAATCTCTTAATGTTGTACCTCCAGCTTTTATAGCTTTTATTAAAATTTCTTTTATAGAATCAACCAAATCTCTATAACGATCATGAGAAATTTTTCCGGCTACACGTTTGGGATTGATTCCCGCAAGAAATAATGACTCACTAGCGTAAATATTTCCGACGCCAACCACTATTTGTGCATTCATTATAAATTGCTTGATGCTAACCTTTCGGCCTCGAGATTTTTTCCATAAATAATTTGCATCAAAATGATCACTTAATGGCTCTGGGCCCAGTGATTTAAGTAATTTATGTTGCATTGGCTTTTTGGACCAGTGCAATGATCCAAAACGCCGTGGGTCACGAAATCGTAAAGTTTTTCCTGAATCAAAATCAATATCCACATGGTCATGTATACCTGCTGGTGCTGAATTCTCAACAATAGACACACTACCTGTCATCCCAAGATGCAACATTATTGAGCCAGTTTTGAAATTGATTAATAAATATTTTGCACGACGTGTTACTGACAAAACTTTTTGGCCAGGCAAGTTCTGATCGATAACATAAGATATTGGCCATCTCAGTTTACGCTTTCTAATTGTAACCTTAGTTATCCGCATTTTTATTATATGCGGCTCTATGCCTCGTCGGCTGGTTTCAACTTCTGGTAGTTCTGGCATAACTTAAAATTACATAAATAAAAAAGCTCAGCAAAGCTGAGCCTTTAAAAGGTACTGATTAAAATAATTGTTATTTAATTTTAGCTTCTTTGTAAATAACATGTTTTCTAATGGTTGGGTCATATTTTTTTGTCTCCATTTTTTCCGGATGGAGACGCTTATTTTTAGTAACAGTGTAATAGTGACCCGATCCTGCACTAGAAACCAATTTAATTTTGTCACGCACAATTCAATCCTCTAATAATTAAATGCGCTTTCCATCAGCGCGAAGATCAGCAAGCACTTTCTCAATGCCATGTTTATCAATAATTCTGAGTCCTTTGTGCGATATGCGTAAACGAATAAACCGCTTTTCAGATTCGATCCAAAAACGTTTGTTTTGCAAATTAGGAAGAAAGCGACGACGAGTTTTATTGTGCGCATGGGAAACATTATTTCCTGATTGCGGTCGTTTTCCGGTGACTTGGCATACCCTAGACATTGATAAATCTCTGATTATATTGAAAGTTACTGATGTTGATCAGATAAGAAGCAGAACTTTATACCAGTGACATCGGCTCAATTCAAGCACTCTGTGTACTCTTTTTAAAGTTGTTTTTTAATTTTTGAGTATTTTTTGACTAGTAATTATTAGTCTCTACAAGCTAAGCTTCACATATGAATATTATTCTCGGTATAACAGGTGGGATAGCAGCATATAAAACACCCGATCTTGTTCGGCGCCTCCGCAAGCGTGGAGCAGTGGTTCAGATAGTAATGACACCCTCTGCAGAAGAATTTGTGACTGAGACGGCATTGCATGCTGTATCTGGAAATCCTATTCGATCGAATCTCTGGGATAAAGAAGCAGAGGCGGCAATGAGTCATATTGAATTAGCTCGCTGGGCAGACATTGTTTTAATAGCGCCTGCTACGGCCGAGGTAATGGCGCGTATTGTTGCTGGAGGAGCGCCTGATTTACTTACGACTCTCTGCCTTGCAACAAAAGCACCCATTGTTTTAGCTCCTGCAATGAATCATGTGATGTGGAGCAATCCTGCGACTCAATCTAATCGCGAAACCCTTGAGAAGCGTGGTATTCATATAATTGGACCGGATATCGGTTCTCAGGCATGCGGTGAAAATGGAGAAGGCCGCATGCTTGAAACAGATGTTATTACTGCAAATATCTATAACTTAGTAGCAAATAAAGGCGTTAGATTATTAGATGGGCTCAATGTTGTCATTACTGCAGGACCAACAAGGGAGCCAATTGATCCTGTTCGATATGTTACCAATCGAAGCTCGGGTAAGATGGGTTATGCATTAGCAACTGCAGCTAAATCTCAAGGCGCCAGAGTTATTCTTATAAGCGGGCCTGTAGCGATCTCTAAACCTTTGGGTGTAAAGGTAGTTAATGTAGAGTCTGCAGAAGAAATGTATTCTGCGACTCACAATGAAATAAGTAATGCGGATATTTTTATTGCTTCAGCTGCTGTAGCTGACTATAAGCCTAAAGATATTTTGCAGCAAAAACTTAAGAAGCATGACGAAGAAATGTTTCTTAAGCTTGTTAAATGTCCAGATATTCTTAAATCTGTAACAGACCTTGAAGATGCACCTTTTACAGTAGGTTTTGCAGCAGAAACTGAAAACTTAATGGAATATGCAAAAAACAAAATGAAGAAAAAAACTCTTGATATGGTTGTAGCCAATCGCGTTGGCCAAGATTTAGGATTCGATCATGATGATAATATAGCAACGGTACTTTGGAGAAACGCTAAGAAAGATTTTCCAAAAATGCTTAAAGTTGATTTAGCTAATAAACTAGTTGAACTAATTGCAAAGCAATTTTATGCTGATTCTGATTTTGAGGCTAAACCTAATTTTTCTATTATTTCAAATAATGATTAAAGGATAATTTCATTGAGATCTGTAGAGTTTAAAATTCTTGATCCACGAATAGGCGTTTCAATAGACTTACCTCAGTATGCTACTGAGGGCTCTGCTGGTATGGATATGCGTGCTTGTATTGATGAAGTACTCACTGTAAAGCCGGGTGAAACAGTTTTGGTACCAACTGGTTTGGCGATTCACATAAGTGATCCAGGTCTCGCTGCTGTCCTGCTGCCTCGATCAGGCTTAGGCCACAAACATGGCCTGGTGCTTGGTAATTTGACTGGTTTAATTGATTCAGACTACCAAGGTCAGATATTCATTTCTTGTTGGAATAGAAGCTCAATCAGTTATAAAGTTCAGCCCGCAGAGAGAATTGCTCAAATGGTTTTTGTGCCAGTTGAGCAGGTTATATTAAAGCAGGTCGATGATTTTACCGATACTGATAGAGGCTCAGGTGGATTTGGGCATTCAGGAAAACAATAAGAAATAATTCTAAATTCAACCTTCCAAAGATTTCTAGTTCCAATACAGTTTTTAACTGTGTCTATATATTCTTCTAGAAAATAATTCCGTATGTTTTTTGATAACTGATGATTGAGTTTAAAAATTTTTTATATTCATCTAGATCCTTAATTACATCGATCAAATTTTTTAATGTAATAATGCTTACAATTGGGATCTTTAGTGATTGCTCCAATTCTTGAACAGCTGAAAATCGTCCTTTACCGCGCTCTTGTCGATCTAAAGAAATCACCAAGCCTGCTATATTTGCATTAGAGTCTGAAATCATTTGGTAAGCTTCTCGAACTGCTGTACCAGCCGTAATAACATCATCAATTATCAAAATATTACCTGCCAGAGGCGCTCCAATCATTTTACCACCCTCTCCATGGGCTTTGGCCTCCTTACGATTGAATGAATATGGAACATCCATATTATGGTTTTCGGCTAAGGATGATGCCGTCAGTGTCGCAAGGGGTATTCCTTTATAAGCTGGCCCAAATAACATATCAAATTCTAAATTTGATGCCATGATTGCTTCTGCATAAAAATTGCCTAATTTTGATGCAGCCATACCTGTATTAAATAATCCAGCATTAAAGAAATAAGGACTGATTCGTCCAGATTTCAACTTAAATTCTCCAAATTTAAGAACACCTAAATTCAGTGCTAATTCAATAAATTGCTTCTTGTATTCTTGCATTACTAAATTCCAATAACTCATTTTTAATTTTGGTCTGCGAGAGGCTTCTGTATGATAACCAAAAAATACTGCAATATCTGAATAGAGTATGACATAGGAGTAATAAATTGTTTCGCATAATCAGTTTAAATGTTAATGGCATTCGAGCTGCTGCTCGCAAAGGTTTCTTTGATTGGTTAGGCAAGCAAAATGCTGATGTCGTATGCATACAAGAAACTAAAGCTCAACTCCATCAATTAACTGATGAGATTTATTCTCCATCTGGCTATTTTTGTTTTTACGAAGATGCAGAGAAAAAAGGCTACAGCGGTACTGCGATCTACACAAGATATAAACCAAAAAAAATAGTACGAGGTTATGGCGACAAAGAATTTGATAAAGAAGGGAGGTATCTGGAGGTTCAATTAGATGACATCAATATTGTCTCTGTATATCTACCATCGGGTTCATCGGGTGATGTGCGTCAAGAGGCTAAATATCGCTGTCTTAATTCTTTTGGTGAGCACTTGAAAAAATTGTGTCGTCGTCGATCTGAATATGTGATTTGTGGAGATTGGAATATTGTACACAAAGAGAAGGATATAAAGAATTGGAAGCAAAATCAGAAAAATTCCGGATGCCTTCCAGAAGAGCGTGCTTGGCTTGATAAAGTTTTTGGAGAATATGGCTTTACTGATGCATTTCGAACTTTACCTCAAGACGATCATCAATATACTTGGTGGTCTAATCGTGGTCGTGCTTGGGAAAATAACGTTGGATGGCGTATTGATTATCATGTCATAACTTCAGGTTTGAAGGATAAAGTAAAAGGCTCAATGATATATCGTGATGAGAGATTTTCTGATCACGCTCCTGTAACAATAGATTATGATTGGGTTTATGCAAAATAGTTCTACACATAATCATCCTCCGTCAGTGAGTTTTAAGGAATCGATCTTAAATCGTCGTATGTTGATTTGTATTTTTACAGGCTTCACGTCTGGCCTGCCTCTGTACCTGTTGTTTCAGCTAGTTCCTGGATGGCTTCGAATGGAGGGAATTGGACTGGCTGAGATTGGTTTTTTTGCACTCATACAATTTCCATTTACCTGGAAGTTTGTTTGGTCACCCATTATTGACCGATACACGCTGCCATTTTTAGGTCATCGTCGGGGGTGGATGCTTGTGACCCAAGTGGCTTTATTACTTTCCATAGGAGCAATGGGTTTTTTAAAGCCTGAAGTATCAATTTTGAGTATTGCTTTTCTTTCGGTCGCCGTTGCCTTTTTCAGCGCAAGTCAGGATATTGTCCTTGATGCTTTTAGACGTGAATTACTGCCAGATAATGAGCTTGGATTGGGAAATTCAATTCATGTGCAAGCTTATAGATTTTCCGGATTAGTTCCTGGAGCACTTGGCTTTATTTTAGCTGACTATTTACCATGGCACATGGTGTTCGTCGTCGTCGCCCTTTTTATGTTGATTGGTATAATCATGACATTTGTAATCGATGAAGCAATTGCAGAACCTTCACCTCCAAAAACATTAAAAGATTCAGTGATAGATCCTTTTCGGGATTTTCTTGGACGCGCAGGTTTGGGACCAGCGTTACTAGTGCTTGCATTTCTATTTCTCTACAAGCTTGGCGATAATATGGCAACCGCACTCCAAACACCTTTCTTTATAGATCTTGGTTTTACTGGAACACAAATTGGCACAATTTCAAAGACAGCAGGCCTAATAGCTGTAATTCTTGGTGGAATATTAGGTGGCCTTATCATGGTGAAATTGGAAATAAACCGCGCTCTCTGGATTTTTGGAACGGTACAAATTATTAGTATCTTTGGGTTTGTTATATTGTCAGAAGTCGGATCCAATCCTTGGATGTTGGGCACTGTAGTTTTTTTTGAATATCTGGGTGTTGGTCTTGGATCAGCAGCGTTAATCGCATTTATTGCACGTACAACAAATCCTGCTTTTGCTGCAACTCAGCTTGCTTTATTTACAGCAATTGTGGCCGTGCCCAGAGTTTTTGCCAATGCTATCACAGGAATAATTGTTGAAAAAATTGGTTGGACAGATTTCTTTTTGCTCTGCATAATTTTTGCAATCCCAGGTATGTTGCTACTAATAAAAGTAGCGCCGTGGAATGAAACTAAACTTAACTAATTATATTCAGATACCAGTTTGCTGATTTATTGAATTTTAATTTGATGATCAAATTTTTTTGAAACACCAATCCCAAATTCTATGGCCTCTCTTAAGTCCCCGTTGTTCAAATTTTGTTCGGGGTCTATCGAAAGGTAGCTCTCCACTGTGTTCACGTCGCTCAGTACAAATAAAATAATCTATAGAAGAAAAAATTTCTTCAATATGTTCTGCATAGTTTTTCCAGTCTGTTGCAATATTTAGTGTGCCATTATCTTTTAAGCGATCTGCAATCGTTTTTAAAAATTTAGGTTGTATTATTCGTCGTTTATGGTGACGTTTTTTTGGCCAGGGGTCTGGAAAGTAAAGATTAACTCTATTGATTGATTTAAGTGAAATCTGATGTTCAAGTACCTCAATTGCATCATGCGCAATAATTCGCAAGTTTTTGAGTGCAAGACTGCGTGCCATTATTAAGCAGTGCCCAATACCAGGTTCGTATACTTCGATTCCTAAATAATTATTTTCTGGCTTTTCATTAGCCATTTGAACCATAGAATCTCCATTACCAAATCCAATTTCAAGAACAATAGGGGCAGTTCGTCCAAAATTAGCATCCAAATCTAGCAATCGAATCTCATGCTCAATGCCAAGCTCTGGCCAAAGTTCTTTAAGTGCTTTTGATTGAGAGGGAGTTAGTCTGCCCGTTCTTCGTACAAAGCTACGTATTGATCGTTTATTAAAGATCATATTATGGTCTTGAAATAAATGCCGCGAGAATGCCAACAGTAAACAGCCCTAAGGCAAGCTCTGGCAATGCACTAAAGTGGAGAGCAAGGCCACCAGTAACAAACATAATGGCAGCAACCATTAACCAATTTCGTTTTTGTTGATGTTGCTGTTTAGCCATCAGTTTTTTTATTTCCTGCAAATCAAGTGATTCTGATTTTAAATCTGAATGACCTGATGCCTGACGCCCCAGATAACGTAAAATTGCGGGTAAATCCTTTAGAGTATCGCGTATTTGAGGAAGGTTTTGACGAAGATCTTTTAGAATAGCTCTTCCGCCAACCTGTTCATCCATCCATCGCTGCAAAACTGGACGCGCTGTTTTCCATAGATCAAGCTGTGGATAAAGCTGCCTTCCTAATCCTTCAATATTAAATAAAGTTTTATGTAATAGAATTAACTGCGGTTGAACTTCTACATTAAAACGCTGTGCCACACGAAATAATCTCATTAAAAGTTGGGCAAACGATATTTCTGCAAGTGGTTTGTTGAAAATAGGTTCACAAACAGTTCTGACAGCGGATTCAAGTTGGTCAACCCGAGTATCCTTAGGAACCCAGCCACTATCCAAGTGTA
>MDSZ01215294.1_pt1 | contig 10042 bp, 9 predicted proteins | sample 811201 | NCBI WGS metagenome assembly MDSZ01 (sample SAMN05326647, study PRJNA326480) | marine metagenome | isolation source: seawater | place: Indian Ocean: North | collected 2010 | reverse complement strand
AGAATCTGAAGAAGAGTTTGAAGATGAATCTGAAGAAGAGTTTGAAGATGAATCTGAAGAAGAATCTGAAGATGAATCTGAAGAAGAATTTGAAGATGAATCTGAAGAAGAATCTGAAGATGAATCTGAAGAAGAATCTGATGAAGACGATTAATAAAAAATAATTAATATTTCATTGATAAATTTTATAAATTATTTTTTTTTAGCAACTTTTTTAACCTTTTTTTCTATTTTTTTAATTTTTATTACATTTGATTGTATTTTTTCGCGTTCTTGTTTATATTTATCATATTCTGTTTCAAGTTTTGTTAGTTCACGAGACCATAAAGTCTGTACACGAGTCTTTGATAATACATCAATATCTTTCTCGGTAGTCTCCTTTTCTTTCATGATTTGAGCAACATTTTCTTCAGTTACTGAATCCATGGGCATTTTAATCAAATACTTATAATCGTCATCAATCTTTGTATAACCTTTATTAGTTAACAATTCATTTACAGCATTACTTTTCATACGTCGTAAGTCAATCGTTCCAGCCAAAGTTTCCTGAATATACTTAGCACGATTTGATAATTTTACCAATTTATTACGCATATCATTAAGTAAATATTGTTTACGTTTTTCGTATATGTCTAATCGAACATTGTAAAATGCTTGTAGAATTTCGTGTACATTTTTATATTTATGCAATTTGCAATCGTTATCAAACATATGCATATTAGTTGTGCTTAGAGTAGTGTGTAGTTTTAACAATTTTTCTACACCATTAATACCATTAGCATCTGTAGTACTTTCTAATTGTTCTAATTTACCCCTTGGAAATACAACTTCAATATCTACATTTACTTCTGTACAAATGGAAGAGAAGTCTTTGAGTTGTGGTGTTCCTTTTTTACCTGTTTTATTATCTACAATACCATCAACTAATGTTTCCAAGAAAGTTGTATAAGGCATTGTCCATGTTCCTACAGGAAGTTCAGTAATACGAATTTTATCAGTATCTATTTTTTCATAACAGCCTTTGATTAGAAATTTCTGATCCTCAATTTTGCGAATAGTCCCTTTAAAACCTTCGTAATATGGTACAAATTCTATGGATTCAATTGATTCATTTTTAAGCATATTTTGAAGACATTGTATGATTTGCTTTGGATTATAAGGTGCAATATTACATGAGAATCCTGTACCTATTCCTGAAATACCATTTATTAATGCAAACGGGATAATTGGTACGTAATACTCCGGTTCAACTAGTGTTCCATCATCATTTAAATAGTTTAATACAGCATCATCAACATCGGGAAATATAAATCTAGTCAATGGATTTAACTGAGTAAATATATATCTCTCTGAAGCACTATCATCTCCTCCATGCAAACGAGTACCAAATTGACCATTTGGCAGTAGTAAATTAATATTATTTGAACCTACATAATTTTGAGCCATGTTTACAATCGCACCATTAAGACTTGCTTCACCATGATGATATGCACTATGTTCAGAAACATAACCTGAAAACTGTGCAACCTTAATTTCACTAGTAAGTTTACGTTTAAACGCTGAATACAATATTTTTCTAAGAGAAATTTTTAAACCATCAACCATATTTGGAATAGAACGAGCACAATCATATGTACTGAAATGAATCATTTCACGGTTAATAAATTGCTCATATTGTACACTTGGTTGGTTTGTGTCCAAATAGGCTAGTTTATCGTAATTTTCTAACCACTGTTTTCTATCATCTGTACGTTTTTTATTAAATATTTTATCAATCATATCATCACTAGAATTTCCTGTATATACGAAATCTACAATCTTTTTATTTGCAAAGTACTCTTTAAATTCTGAAGCAGTGGAAGTACCTAAACCCTTAAAATATTTAATATTCCATCCTCTAGGGCCTTCTTCACCAAAACTTTCTTTCCATTCATTGTATTCACCATCATTATAAAACAACTTTATTTGAGTACCTTTCTTTGCTCTTAAAATAGGAGTATTCATGAAAGATAGGAAGCCAGGGATTTTAGTAAGAGAATTCCATTCACTATGAAATAGGTTAATACATAGACCTTTGATATGTGATCCATCTAAATCTTGATCAGTCATATACATGATTTTTCCATAACGTAAAAACTTATGTACATCTTCTATTGTATTATATTCTTTTCCTGATTCTAGTCCAAGAATTTTTTTTATATCGTTAATTTCCTTATTATCCATTATTTTTTTTAGTTGCTCACCGCGTACATTCAATAACTTACCTTTAAGAGGATAAATACCGATAATATTTCTATCATCGCTTGAAAGACCAGAAACAATTCCAGACATGGCTGATAATCCCTCACATAGAATCAATATACAATCCTTTGAATGAACGGTTCCTCCAAAATTAGCATCTACAAAATTATTGATACCACGAACATTTTTTGTTTTTGAACCATCAGTTTTTTTAGCCAGTTTGTTTTCCTTTACTTCTGTTAGATTACAAGCCACATCCATAACACCCATCTTAGCTACTTTTTCTATAAAGTTATCACTAACTGAACAACTTGAACCAAATCGTGCAGAAGGAGTGTTCATATAATCTTTTGTTTGACTATCAAAAGATGGGTTTTCAATATCACATCTTAGAAATAGTATAAGTTGTTCTTTAATAGATGCTGCATTTACCTTTATCTTTTTCTTTTTTTCAATATAATCGCATAATTTTCTTACAATTTGATGTGTTATATAATCAACATGTTTACCACCTTTTGATGTTGCAATACCATTAACGAAAGAAACTTGCATAAATTCATGAGATGGAGATAGAGCCACAGCATATTCCCATCGCTCTTCATGGTGCTCATACACACGCTTTCCTTGAGTCTTTGGACCAATATATAAATCAATATAATTTTGAAAATTTTTAACAGGAATAGTTTGGCCATTATAAATAACATTAATTTTCTTAATTGAGTGATCCGTAACTGCACCAATATCGTAAACACGTTTACGTAGAAATGCAACCATATCATGTGTCAAACCTTCAATACCCAGTCTTTTATAATCAGGACGAAAAGTTACTTTTGTATACGGTTTTGATGTAGTTACTTTAGTAATCTTTGGCGGATCCAATGTATCCAAGTTATTATGAAACTCTTGAATATATTTTAGTCCTCGCTTATGATCAATCGTTTCAATTCTACCATATGTTGACCAAATTAAAACTAATTTAAATCCAAAACCATTTTTACCACCTACAATACGTTTCTCATTTTTATTATAATTTGTTGACGTACGCAAATGGCCAAATATCATTTCTGGAATCCAAATGCCATATTCTGGATGTTTTGCAATATCAATACCATTACCGTCATTAATCATTGTTATTGTTCCATCATTATCAATCTTTGTTTCAATATAAGTAACAAATTTTTTATGTAAGTCATTTGATTGAATCATTCGGACCACATGATCACGACAATTTACAATACCCTCATCAAACAATTTATACAAACCAGGTATATATTCTATATCCCTTAATTCAATCCTATTAGTTTGTTCATTATAAACCCATAGGTTTGCATCAACATTTTCAACAGAACCAATGTATGTGTCTGGATTATCTAGAATATGTTGCTTGTCGGTTTTTTGTTGATATTGCTGTGCAAGTTCAGTATCATTTTTAGAAGATGACATTTTCTATATTTAATAGAAATGGTATATTTTTAAATCAATTTTTATAGGGGGGTATATATAAATTTTGAAAAACATAATATATTTTAATTATATATATGTTTAATATCATACGTCACTGCGAATATGAACGAGCAAAAAATACTGTAGAATATAAAAAATTTAAAACTGGTACAAATGATCCAACCATTACAAGAAGAAAACGATTTGCACAATTAATGAAAACATCTAAAACGGCAAGAGTTCACAATTTTCAAGAAGTCTTATCAAAAGGACCTATATTTGTAGCAAGTCAAGGAACACATGCAGGTGATTATCCTTCTTATCGTTATGCTTCTGGACAAGTTGCTAGTATAATAACTGCTAAGGATCCTGTTGAAACAACTTATGATGATACAAATAACAATACAGATAATACTACAAATAACAATACAAATAACAATACAAATAACAATACAAATAATAATGAAAACAATTATTAATAATTAATTGTTTAGAAAAAATATTAAAATAGTATATAATGAAAAGACCAGTTAGAGACCCTATTACAGGAGGTTATACTATTAAAGGTGGATTTTATAAAGAACTATTTGGTTCTAGAGAACAAGTAATGAACGGTACCGCATATAAAACATCTGGTGGTTTAAAGAAAAGCGAGTTATTAATGAATGGCCGCGGTAGAATTGTATCAAAAAAGAAATATGAAACAGCAAAGCAAGAGAAGCGTTTAGAAAAATACGGTTATTTTGCAAAAAAAGGAAAATTCGGTTACGTAAAAAGAAAAACCAGAAAAAATAAAAAAACCCGATCTAACAAAGAGAAAAAATAATTATATATAATAATTTCTTTTAATTATATATAATGACTATTGGAACTAAACTAGAGGTGTATAGAGGACATGCTGACAAAACCCCTGGGGGTTTAGAAAAAAAAGATATTGCGTATCATAACGGACGCTATAAATCTAAAAAGAAAATGGCACAAGGTAAGAAAGCCATAAAAACTTTAAGAAAGATGGGTTTCAAAGCAAAGAAGGGAACTATGAAATTATTTAGCAAAGATGATAGAAAGACACAAACTAAAAGCAAAAAAAGAAAAACCCTTTCTAAGAAAAAAAAATAAACAAACTTTAAGTAAATAACCAATCAACTATTAACCATTTATTATCTTGTATATATTCGGAATATTGTTCGAATATGTATTTTTCAAAATATGATTTATGCACAATTAATTTAGGAAAATTGCTTACAGGAACAGATGTATTTAATTTACAATAATATGAATATGCATCATAAATAGATATAGGTGTGTATTCGCTTTGATTCAACTCTTCTTTTAAATTTATTAACGATTTTTCTATGTCATTTTTTTTATCCCATATATTGCATTTAATACCAATAACATATTTATCGTTAATTATTTCGACTGTTGGATAAAAATGTTGAATTATATCATTTATTTCTTGTTCAGTAAGTAATGTATGCGTTTCATGCTCGGCTAATGCCCAACATTTAAACATTAATATAATCTCATCAATCTCAAAATGATCTTCTTCAATATCATTAATCGTTATAGTATTATCCCAAAATTTTAAAAATTGTTGAATTGAAGGTAAATACTTACTAGATAAATTTATAAATACATCTTGTTCTTCATTATATTCTTCTTTCAATTGCTCTATCATTATATTTTTTAAATCATTCATAAAAATAATCGATGGACAATTTTTACTATTTAGAAATAATTTCCATAAGTATTGAACATTTTTCCAACTAATTTGTTTGATAATTGAATCTTCCTTTACCTCTGTATTATCAAAATAATTATTTATAAATTCCTGTATTAGTTCATCTAAAACTGTATTTTTTACAAACATCACGTTTTCTGTTACAATATTATTATTACAATGATGTATTATATAATTATCTGAATTATCAAATCGTTGGGAATAATGACAAGAAACACATAGTATATCTAATGCATAAGATTTTAATAAATATAACCAACTTGACTCTTGTTTTACAGTCTCATTCATTTGAAGAATACGGAAATCATTATAAGTATGGTGATGATACTTATATTTAATAGTATTATTTACATGACCACCTAATAGTAAATTTGCTACATTATCTAAGCATTTAATAAAGTTCTTTCCATAACTGCTAATATAATGAATTAAATGTGTATTTTTCTTAAGTAAACTATCACCAATAACACACAAAAAATATTTCGTTGTTTCTTTATTTGGAAATACATTACCAACTAGATGACTAAGAACGAATTGTATTGTATCCGATTCTGGAATCGTAGTTAAGAGACTATTATCTTTTATTTTTTTCATGACATTTACTTTTGTTTTATGTTTCCAAGACATTAATTGCCGATCTTGACTTATACTTGACAATACATGATGTAATATATCATCTTCACTAAATATTTGATAATGCAAACCATCATACATAAAAAAAGTATTTGTATTAGAAACAAAAAAATATTGATTATTATGTAGGAATTGTTGAATAAACAACTCTTTTTCATTAGTCATTTCTTCGATTCTGTTTTTTCTTTCTATTTGATTTGTTTTCAGATTATTCAAGATATTAGGCAATTGATTACAAACATAATTCTCTAATTTTTGTTTAATATAATCATCATCGTTATACTTTAATAACATTTCGTCAATGGAAGCATAAAGATTCGTTTTTAATAAGTCCATTATAAAAATAATATAACTCTATTTATATTATTTTACTAATTATATTGATACTACACTTTTTTCAGTGTTTACTTTGTAATATTCATTATTTGTGTCTTGGATGGAAGCCTTAAAATACTTTGCAATAATAATATTAGAATCTAATAAATCTTTCGTTGAGATATTAGTTAACCAGTTATATTTTGTTCTTTTTAGTATTTCATCAGCAGGTAATGCTATACCGACACAACGAGGATGTAAATCTAAATGAGCCTCTTCACATAATTCTTCTATTCCTATTTGTTTTTTTGATTGACTTTTAATTCCTACTAGTTCACCATTTACTAGATTAATTTTATCTTCATTATCCCATTCTTTTAATTTATAATTAATAATTCCTTTTACTTTCAATTCATGTGAAAAATGGCCATGTTTATTTAATTCTTTTAAATATTCAACCAATTGATACATACATTCATCTCCTTTTTCTGCACCAAATATAGTTAAACCAGGTATAAATAAAGACGGTGGTGATTCAACCATCAAGTTTACGTGTCTATTATGTTCTTCAGAGAAGAAAGGTTTATTATTTTTACAATTCATTTCATAAAAGTATTTTAAATCTTTCATACATAGGAAAGAATTTGGTACAGTTAAACCGCCGTATATATATATTAATTGAGCCATTCCTAAATAACGATAATTACTTTTCATTGGTTCAGGTAATTTAGACACATCTACATCCCAATTAGGTAATAATTTAGAAAATGACTCATCATCGATTAAACAAACATTAAATGATTCTCCGCAATGATTAATTATCGTTTTGATAGTAAGGTGTAAATAATTTTGATTTAAGTTATTTGAATTTCTAGATTGAAAACTTTTCCATTGTCTTGAATTTAATTCATATTTTGAATGAATCCACAACTTTGGTCTATTATAACCATATAATGGTGAGTCATTCAACAAATATTTTTTTATCATTTCATAATCATCATCTGTTTCAAATACTTTTTTTATATTTGTAGAAACAGACGTAATAACTAGTATTAAACCTATTAATATTGCATATTTTGGAAGGTCTTTACTACTAAACATTCTATATAGTATCTCGGTAGATATTATATTAGAAAATCTATTTAATTAAAAATATACATAAAACACTATATTGTACTTAGATTCATTATATTTCATTTCAGATGTGTACATAATAGAGTTGTTTTTACATATTTGTCTTATAATATTAGTGAAAGATTTGTATGTAAATGCTCGTGATAAATAAAATTGTTTACCAATATGGTAATACTCTCGTAATGAATCTAAAAACTGATCTTGTAATTTATGAAATAATAGTTTTTTATAAGAATTAATATCTATTAAATAATATTTATCAGTTTTCAAACATACTTGATCTAATACATCAAATAAAATATGATCTGGAACATTATTTTTGAATATTTGATTTGTCATTAACTAAGTTATATTTAATTGCTATTTTATTTTAAAATACAAAAAATAAATAAATAGTTTTTCCTAAATTTAAACTAGTAAAATATTATTTATCTTGTATGTGTGTGTTGTTTTAAAATTTATATGTGTTTAACTATTCTGATTTTGTAAAATAACATGTTTAAAATTATTATCGTTGTTATTTAGTAAAGCATGATACGTTTTATTTAAGTAAGATATATTACTATTTTTCTGAATAGGTGTGGGTTTGTTTATTGACTTATTACTATCGGGAATTACATTATTATGCAAAGATGTTTCAATGCTAATATTTTCATTTTTTCGTCTTTCAAATAAAGAAAGCATATGTTATATACTTTGTATAAATATAAAAAGTTAAAAAAGATTATATATGTCATGTGTTATTAAAGATAACTCTATTGAGTCCTCGTGTATACTGTGAAATATACTAATATATTTACAAAGTTCTATTACTATTTTGTATTTCAAATTTTCATTTAATTCATCTGTTATTTTAGTATAATGAAACAAGTAATCTAATATATCAATAACAGAGTAACCATAATCATATAAATTATTCAATAAGTTGATTGCTGAAACAATATCTTTTTTTTTTATAAAATCATAATAATCATCAAAGTGTTGAAAAGAAATTGTGTTACATAACTGTTTACATACTTCTAAGTTTATATTATCTTTAAATATAAATACCTTTTCCAAGTGATTTATAATTATTCTTACTGAATTATTTGATATATGTAATATGTAATCTTTGCTTTTATTATCTATTTTTAAACTTTCATTTTTAATAATTTTATTCATTAAACCTTTGCAATAATTATTAGTAAAGTTTGGTATTTTTATCATATGTAACCTTGATTGTAAACTTTCTATAACCTTTTGAACGGTTGTACATACTGAAATAAAATTAATATTTTTTGAATATTTATCTAAATAATTACGAAACACTTGTTGACTTTGTTCATTTATTGTATCTAAATCATCTATAATTATAACTTTTTTTTTATTTCTGATAGAACAAGTTGATTGACAAAATATTTTCATTTCATTGCGAAAGTACTGTATTCCTTGATCTTTTAAATTATTTATATATAAAATGTTAGTCTCTCTTATCGGTTCATTTTTTTTCAGGTTATAATAATCTCTAACGATACAATCTAATAAAGTAGTTTTCCCAGAACAAGAATTACCAATGAAAAGTAAATTTAAATTATTCATTTGGTTCAAACCTTTAATAATGTTTTTAAAGTTAACATCATCAGTAAAATCTTCTAAAGTGTAGGGTTTATATCTATGAATCAAAGTATGTTGATTTGTCATTATTATGCAATAACAATTATTATTTATATAACATTTAATAAAAATAATATATAAACTTTTATTTATTATAAAAATATTATGGAAAATAAAAATTACTATGAAATATTAGGAGTCAATGAAAATGCCTCAGATAGCGATATTAAGAAGGCTTATCGTACATTATCATTAAAATATCATCCTGATAGAAATTCATCTCCCGAAGCAAATGAAATTCAAAAACAATTATCTGAAGCATATAGTACATTAAGTGATACAGAAGAAAGAAAAAAATACGACATGAAATTAAAATTTGGCGGCGGTGGCCCTGGAATGGAATTTAATAATATGAATGAATTTCAAGATATTAATAATATTTTCAGTATGATGTTTGGAGGTATGCATAATATGAATCCTCATATGCAACATATGGGAGGAGGTCCGGATATAAGAATTTTTCATAATGGTATGCCTGCAGGGATGAATATGGGTGGAATGCCAGGAGGATTTCCTATGCATGCTCATTTTCAACAATTGAGAAGACCTGATCCAATTAATAAAAAAATATATGTTACTTTACAACAGGTATATAATGGTGATGTTGTAGAATTAGAAATTGAACGTAATATAGAAGAGAATAATGAAGTTAGAAAAGAGAAAGAATCATTATATATTAATGTACCAAATGGAATAGAAAATAATGAGGTAGTTACATTACAGGGAAAAGGTAATATTATAAATGAAAAGAAAGGAGATATAAAAATCCAGGTATCTATAGAAAATAACACAGAGTTTTTAAGACAGGGACTAGATATAATTTTAAAAAAAACGATTACTTTAAAAGAGGCATTTTGTGGATTTTTGTTAGAGTTTGTT
>MDSZ01081157.1_pt1 | contig 10042 bp, 7 predicted proteins | sample 811201 | NCBI WGS metagenome assembly MDSZ01 (sample SAMN05326647, study PRJNA326480) | marine metagenome | isolation source: seawater | place: Indian Ocean: North | collected 2010 | reverse complement strand
TAGAGATTGATATGACAAGCAAAGGTAACATTTATATGGTAGGTAACGAATTATTTAGCAAAAGTTTTCTAGAATGGTTATTACCAGATTTAGATTTAGCTGAAGATTATACAATTAGTACAATTGATGATAATGTAAACATGGTGTCTTTTACAAAAAACCAATATATAATTTTAAATGATAACGGGTATGACGTTAAGACAATAGAGGAAGAAGATAAAAGTAATCTCAGTGAAAAAGTAAAAAAGAATAGCGATAACTGCTACTTTAGTTGGTTTCCTAATCTTATAAAAGCAAAGGATGAATAAAAATAATATAAAGGGAAAAATTGATTGCTATATATTATAATGGAAGGATCTGTAGTAAACATGGAGCAAGATACACATTCTGAGAAATACACAGAAAATGTCCATACATTGAACGACACATGGACAGTGTGGGCACATTTACCACACGATACTGACTGGTCGATTAAGAGCTACAAGAAGATTCAGGATATCAATACTATGGAAGGCACAATTAGTGTAACAGAAACATTGCCTCATAAGATGATCCGCAACTGCATGTTGTTTATTATGCGAGATGGAATTAAGCCAACTTGGGAAGATGAGAAAAACAAGAATGGTGGAAGCTTTTCGTATAAAGTAAGTAATAAGATTGTTCCAGCAACATGGAAAAATCTAACCTACTCACTTGTAGGAGAAACGCTAACTAGTAATCCAAAGACTTGCAATTCTATAAATGGAATCACAATTTCCCCTAAGAAAAACTTTTGCGTAATAAAAATATGGATGGCAGATTGTAATACTCAAGATCCAACTATAATTAATAATGTACCGCCAGGAATTGGGCCTGATCGGTGTTTATTTAAAAAGCATAACCCAGAATATTAATTAATAAGTATATCTATAAATATAAAATATACTTTTTACAAGTTGAAATTAAAATACTTTTCTAATGATATAATAATGGCGTCTGAAAATCCGTTAGAACTAGAATATTATCTCGAGTCTGAGTACAGATGGTGTAAACTCGAAATAATATCTTTCTTAGCTGGGGCAGTTGAAAAAAAAGCTGAAGTTAAATGCTTTGATGATCTGCCTAATTTGTTTAAAGGAAAATACCTTTACTCAGCAGAAACCAATGTATGGTTTTATGTTAACGTTGATAAGGAAGACGTCCGTATCAAACCAGGTAGTATGAAAAATAACTATGTATGGTAATATATAAAATCCATAAATAGTCTAACTACTAGGCAATGGTGCAAGTCCTAGTTTAATTTCACCAAGAGAAGCAACATTATATTTTACAACTAGAGGAAGATTATTCTCTAGGTAAATCTCAATTTGATTGCAAAGATTTGTACATTTAATAAAATAACCAAGGTTCTTCAATGAAAACTCTCCTTGAATAATCTTATTTGCATCCTGTTTCTGTACATACTCCATACTTCCATCAGATTCAGCACGTCTAATTTCAGCTTCGGCAAAACCACCTCTACATTTGAAAATCAACTCTGCTCCTCCTCCTACACTAGAAACTGATTTAATCTCAATCTTATCAGATATACAAGATAAATCACGAATAATCTTCTGAAAATCAGATGATGGAAGATTTAATACAGATGAAAACTTAACATCTGGAACATCAAGCTCTTCGTGATCTGGCTCAATAAGACGCAATTTTTGAATCTTTTGCTGTTTAATGTCACCATTCTCAAACTTTAAGCCAAGATGAGAAAATACACCTTGAGAAGTAGAATCTCCTTCTTCAATATAAATAGTTAGTGTATCATCGTTATCTATTGTGTTAATCAATTTAAACAAATGAAGCATATTTACGCCGATAATTATTTTATCTTGTTTACATTCATAACTTTCAAAACGATCTGCGTGCAAAAATAAATGAGCTAGAATTGTATGAGATTTATCCATATTAATAATCTTTATACCTTCTGGTGTAAAAGTTATATTTGTTTCTAGTAAAATATCCTTTAGAGCTGTCATAAGAGTTCTAAAAGGTGCAATTTGCACAGTCTGAATTGTTAGAATATTTTTAGATGAAGCAGACATCACTTATATGTAATTTCTATTAGCTACCTTTAAATGCTTATGAATGAACAGTTTATTTCAAATCAAACGCAATAGTATAATTTTTAAATAAACATATTAGAAACAATTTCTCTCTATTAATAATTATGGAAGAGAGAATATGTAAAAAGGTTTCAGAACTATACCAAAAGTTTCAACATGATGAGTATGTTAAACAAAGACTTGATAATTATATATGTAATATTTTGCCTGTTGCACTTTCTAATGCTCAAAAACAAAATGAACAACGTAAACTAAGAAGAGAACAACTTGCAGCTGATGCAGATACGTTTACAGAGAGATTTTTACATAAAGGTAATTATTATTATTGTCCAAGAAACGAACTATACTTGCATTACAATGGTAAACACTTTATTGCTTATAGTGAAGATGATATTCAGCATCAAATACTAACTTCTATTACTCAATCTAAAAATCTTGTACCTTGGAAACATAAAATTAAAATAAATATTATGAAAAGACTAAGAGACAGATCACCTCTAAATGCAATACCTGAATCTAACACCATACAATTTATTCTTAATAATTTATATCCCGCAGTTTTTTGTAGTAAAAATAGTGTTAAACATTTCTTAGCAGCAATAGGAGATTCAATTAAAGGCGAAAAAAACTACACTTATATTGTTCCATCGGAACTAAAAGATATTATTAGAGAGATTGAAACAGTTTTTTATACACACTTTGGTTGCGCCAGTGTATTAAGTAATTTTAAACTTAAGTATTACGCCCATGATTACGCTAAATGTAGATTTTTACAATGTGTACCTTCAAACAATATATTTAAAATGGAACATTATCTCTCTAAAAATATAATCGATCTTTTGTGTGTAGCAAAACATTACTCTGATAGATATAATAGTGCAGATCAGTATTTAGATTACTCAAATGACATACCTCTTAAACAACATGTTTTATTTCTTAATGACAAAACACCAAGCTCTTTGGTTGATGCTTTTATAGAAGATGCTTTACATAAGTGCAGTGGAGCTAAAATTAAAAGTAAGAATATGATTTTTGTATGGAAAAAATGGTTAGATGAGAGAAATATGCCTAATATTATTTTTTACGATAACCTTACATCTATGTTTAAAGATAAGATTGAATATGATAATGAAAATGATATATATCTTGATATTACCAGTTCACATTTACCTATTGTTAGTAGTTTTGTTACTTTTTGGGATAATTCGATGAAAGAAGATATCGGATCTCCTGAATATGAAATCGACGAGATTATAACACTATTTTCAAAATCCTCATTATACAAGTCAAGTTTTAATTGCAGTGAAGAGTTTATTCTTGAGCTTATTCACTATATGTATCCTGAAGTTGTTACAGAAGAAGGTAAATATGTTTTGAATATAAAATGCTGTGATTGGGATAAGAAGAAAGATGTAGAAGTATTTTTGGAAGAAACAAAAATTAATAACAACACACATATAACTTACCTGAATGATTGCTATGAATTATATACAAATCGAAAAGAAAACATCATTACGATGAGCAAAAGATGCTTTGAAAAAATAACAAGAGAAATAATGGAATCCTTTATAGACGAAGATGGTGAAATTAATACTGATTTCTGGACTAATACTGTATAAAATTGAAACAGGCATATTACCATAAGTACTTAAACATACAAAATAACATGGCACAGTATTGTACAAATCAGCAACTTAATATTCTTAATAACAACAGGGGACATAATGAAAACCTTGTTAACAATGTAGACCTTTCTATAGTTTCAATGCCTATTGCGCATTACTTTAGTGTGGATGCTCTACAAATTATAAAAGAACAAGCTAATATTCCACGGAATTGGTCTCGTGCAAGAATTGCTAATTGGCTAGGAAATAATGACAGGATTGATTGGGTTACAAATGGATTTATAATGCTTCCTGTATTTACTCATGCAAATGATAATATTCCTCAGGCTAATTATGTAGATATAAATCTTACTTTTGATGACTTGTTTGATTGGTCTCGTGAACAAATATTTAATGTAGCTTTTCCAAATAATCCAGTTCAAGAAATAATCGAATATAATAATCGTCTCCCTTTTAATGTAGTAAATCTTAACAGGATCACTGTTAGAATCCCTTACTATGTAGAAGAAAATAATGAAAATGAAAATGAAAATGAAAGGTAACCTGTTAAATAATTTGATGATTTAATTAAATTATTTAATTTTTTTACTTAGTGTGGTGCTTGCGGCTGTGTCCCTTAGCCTTCTTACGGTGCTTTTTGGTGGAGTGTGCCTTTTTGTGACTCTTTTTGTGACTCTTCATGCTTTTACGCATAACAACAAACTTGCCCTTCTTTGGCTTGTAACCAGCTTTCTCGAGACGTTTCTCACGCTTGGCGGTAGCATGCTTCTTCTTAGAAACAATGCGACCATGTTTGTTCATCATAAGGTCACTTGCGGTAAGGCCACCTGAAGTTTTAAAGGCAGTACCGTGGTGAACTTGGGCACGAGATCCAACTAGCATCTCGAACTTTTTACCCTTAATGTGGTATTTTCCATCTGCTGACTTGTGTACGCGGCGTGTCATTATAATTTACTATGAGAAAATAAATGGCTAAATCTCTTTTTGTTTTAAAACTTATTTTTTAATCGCATTCCTGAACCTCCTGGTGCACCTTGATATCTACCAAATACATTTAATTGTAAAGGTATATATTTTGTTTTCATACTTTGTCTTCTTGAAGAGAAATTAACTAAATTACTATATTTATATGCTTCTACTGCCATGAAATTAGGTTGATTTATATTTCCACTAAATAAACCTCCATTTTTATCTGAATTAGCCATATAAGCTTCGCAACCATGTCTTTTTTTATTACTACAAGCATATTCTCTTCCTGATTTTTGTGGAGGAGGGGGTGTAACATCAGGATTAGGAATCGGATCTGGAGGAGTAGGAACTATTACTAAACCATAATCTACATAAACTTGTAATGGAACACTGATAACAACATTATTTTTCCAAATAAAATCTATGGTTGATTCTATAAAGATTTTTTCATTATCATTAATAGGAGTATAGAAAACATCTATATTTACACCACTTACAACATCAAAACTATCTACATTTGCTGCCATATTGAAAGTTAATCCATCAGCAACAGTAAAATTTTGTTGAGTAGAAAATAATAAATTATAGGGTAATCTTACCTGACCATTTTCTATATTGTTAACTGATGCTGGAATTACAGTTAGAGCTAAACTACTATCATAATAATTTTGATAACTTATGTTTTTTACAACAACTTGATTAGAATAATTGAAAAAATTAATGTCAGGTGTATCGTCATACCCTGTTTCGTTTCTTCTCAAATAGTAAATACTGCTCATATCAGTTGCTCCTTTAAAAATATCTGTAAAGTCAATATTATCTGGTATATTCCAAACTCTTGCTCCTGCAACAAACTTAATCGCTCCTGAAAACATACCTCGTAACCCATTAGTTGAACCAGAAACTTGCGCATTTGACATATCTTCTAACTTTCCACTACCGAACCAATTATTAACATTTTGAGTAAACATAGTTGCATCTTGAAACATTCCAGACATATCAACAGCTCTTCCAGTTTGCCAATTAAATTGAGCTATAAAATCTGATGTTATTCCAACATTTGGTATTCCATTATTAAAACTTGATGCACCAGCAAATACCTCATTAAAGTGAGTTACACCAGATAGATCCCAACTATTAGATGAAGTATTTAATTGTGGAAAAGAGTTCAAGTTTTTATTAAATGAACTCGCTCCTTTAAATAACCCTCTAATACTATCTCCTGATATTGAATCTAAAATCCATGTAAAAGTCTGATTATCTCCATTATCAAAACTACTAGCATCTTTAAACATAAACTTTATATCTGTCACAGTATTCATTTTCCAAGAAGTATAAGATCCTGTGTCTGGATAATTCAAGGTATTTAAATCTTGGTTAAAACTTGATGCGCCATCAAACATATGACTCATGTTTAATGCACTTTCTGTATTCCAAGTATACAATGGTCTATTAAAAATAGCTGCATTTTTAAACATTGAACCAAAGTCCTGTGTATTACTAACATTCCATGCCTGATAATTACTATAACTTTTCAAAGTATCTATCTTATAGCTAGGAATATTTATATCATTTGTTATCCAACCATTTGGATTTTTTACTTCCAATTTTAAATCAAAAACTGACTGACTTGTACTGCGTGGTATTAATGATGTAGGTTTTTTAAATATAATTTCTGTTATTGGTTTCTTTTCAAAATTAGTAGTATAATCTTGTAATAATTGATAGGAATCTAATCCTCCAGTGTATGCTTTTTTATAAACGTATAAGCTTGCTTGTTCACCAAAATTATCTTTAAAAGATAACGTTATTCTTGTAAAATAATCACTTTCTGGTTGTTGTGGAATCGATGTTCGAATTGCCTCACTGAAAGACATATCTGATACACCTGTTATATAGTGTGATGCATCTGATGGATCTATTAATGTAGATACAAGAGGATTATCAACAGATAAAATTACGTTTTCAGTTCTTACATCTTGATTAAATGAAGAAGCACCATCAAACATAGAGTTAAGTGAACCATTTATATACCAATTCAACGAAGCATCAGAACCACCTGAAATATCGCCATTATTAAAAGCTGTTGCATCTTTAAAAGTTTCGGGAAACTTAGTTACATTTATAGTATTCCATGCTATATGTGTATTATCACTACTTGGTTTTGTAGAAATATTTTCATTAAAATAAGTTGCTCCTTTAAAAACTTGTGTTAATCCATTACCACTATCAAGGTAGTTTGTATTCCAATCACTTAATCCAGGTGAAATAAAACTAGGATCATTGCAATTAGTAAACATGTTTCTTATATCTCTCACATTTTGTGTATTCCAAGTGTTAATTCCTACTAATGCCTCATCACTAAGTTTATTACAACCATCAAACATATAAGAAAAAGTGCTACAATTTGAAACATCCCAGTTTGAACATCCAAGTCTTTGATTAAAACTACTAGCACCTTGAAACATCCCTTGTAAAGCATAGGGAGTAGTTGAGATTGTATCATGTAAACTATTTAATGACCAATCTAATGGATTAGACATAGTATTTCCTGTTTCGCCGTTATTAAAAGAACTTGCTCCCAGAAACATGCCTTGCATTTTTTCAACTTGTTCAACTACCCATCCTGAAAGATCTTGATTAAAAGTAGTTTTATTTTGAAAAGCATTTGTCATATCAGTAACATTTTGTGTATTCCATGTCTCAATCGCATCTTTAGTAGTTGAATCACTTTGTTTACCTACATTAGAAGCAGTTGCATATGTACTTGAAGGAGGTAAAGGTTGAGTAGTTCCAGAATCAAAATAATAGTTTAATCCCTGAATAAAGTGTGAATTACTTAAAGGTATAAAAGGAGGCATAGCAGCAACATTTGAAAAAAATATGCTATTATTTGGAGAGCCATTTGCTATAGACCCAACCCAACCATTTGGAATATATTGATAATTTGGGTTTGAAACTATTGCACTATTCATAAACATTCCTGTAGTTAAATTATTTGTAGTTGTTACGTTCCATCCTCTAATATTTTGGTCAAAGTTAGTTGCACCTTTAAACATTTTTCTGAAGTCATGTATACTTGTAACATTCCAATTACTTACATCTTGATTAAAACTAGTTGCTTTTTCAAACATGCTACTTACTGTTGTTGCACTTAAACTGGATGCTGACCAATCTAAAGCTTGTCCTCCATTATTATAACTAGACGCATCGAAGAACATATTTCGCATATCTGTCACATTGTAAACACTCCAACTACTTAGATTTTGATTAAAACTAGTTGCTCCATTAAAAATGTTACTCATATTATGGGCTTTTGTAACATCCCATCCTGTAATATCTCCATTAAAATTAATAGCACCTTGAAATATGTTTCTCATATCAATTGATGTTACTGAGTTTGAAAAATTAAAACTTAAGTCTACAGTTAAAGCTGTTGCTCCATTAAACATATTAGATATTTTTGTTACACTTGTTAGATCCCATATTAATGTATTTCCTCCATTATTAAAACTAGTTGCACCAGAGAACATATTTCGTATATCAGTCACATTCGATGTATCCCAACTATTTAAGTCTACATTAAAAGATGTTCGATTACTAAATGCATTACTCATGTTAGTTATGGAAGATGTATTCCAGTTAGCTATATCCATTACTGTATTACTTGTAGCATTCGTTCCTCCAGGAAGAGTAGTTGTTTCACCGAAATAATATTTTATAGCATTAACAAAATTAGTCAGAGTTAATGGTTTATACATAAGAATCCCTTCTATTCTAAAAGCAAAATCATTATTCTGAGATATTACAACATTTGGTACTTCGTATGCTCGACCATCAGAATAAGGATTATTGTTCATATAATAAACTGCGACACTACTATCCAAATCTATTTCTATTACGTATTTAGTACCAACAGTTAATTCCACTGGAGTATCAAAAATAAATGTACTTTCAGGATAGTGTGGATCACCAGCTGGAGCATTACCAGTAATACTTCCATAACCAGAAGTAGCTAAAAGAGTACCAGAAAAACAATTTGTTGAAGAGTTAGTTTCATCATTATTTGCAAAATCTCTTAGTTTTAATCTAGTTCCTTGTATCCCGTTAGTTAATTGACTGCCTGGATTCACCCCTCCAATAGAAGATGTAAGTATTTTTAATTTATAAGTACCCGTCGAAAGCCCTGCATTAGTAGGAACAGTAAAACTTTGGCCTTTTATACTTGTAGGACTAGTAACACCGTCTGTGGTCGTTGATAGTGGCATAGTTCGTTCTATTAAAATATAACTCATTATTCTATTAAAGTATAATTTTATTAAAAAATCAGCTTTTTTGCAAAATTGAAACGACTTAAAAGGAAAAGTAAGATAAAACATACTAAGAAACAATGGCAGAATCTAAAGGACTCGCAAAAAAATATCAGAAGAAATCTGACAGGGAGCATGTATTGGACAATCCAGACACTTATACTGGGTCTATGGAGAAGACTCAGTATGGGACCTATATATATGACACTAAAAAGCAATCAATTACTTATAAGGAACTTGAAATTATTCCAGGACTATATAAATTATTTGATGAAGGCGTTGTAAACTGTCGTGACCACCAGGTTAGACAGCAGCAAGCTGTATTTATGTGTAAACCCAATGCTCTTCCTGTAACTCACATTGACTTTGACATTGCTGGTGATGGGACAATTACTATGACCAATGATGGAAATGGTATTGATGTCGCTAAGCATCCAGAGCATGATATTTGGATCCCTGAAATGATCTTCGGCCATCTCAGAACTTCTACTAATTATGATAAAACAGAAAAGAAAATTGTTGGTGGAAAGAATGGTTTTGGATTTAAATTGGTACTTATTTGGTCTACATGGGGTAAGGTAGAGACAGTTGATCACGTAAGACACCTTAAATATGTTCAAGAGTTCAGTGATAATTTGAGCGTTATCAAACCTCCAGTTATTACTAAGTATCGTGGAAAACCATACACAACTGTTACTTTCAAGCCTGATTACAAGCGGTTGGGTGAATCTGGATTGTCTGCTGATATGCTAGCATTGTTTAGACGACGCGTTTATGATATTGCTGCTGTTACAGATAAGAAAGTCAAAGTCAAGTTTAATGGAGAAATACTACCAATCAAACATTTTCAGCAATACATTGACCTCTATATTGGAAGCAAGGGTGAAACTAAGCGTATCTATGAAGAGGGAAATGATCGTTGGGAATATGCAGTATGTGTAGCACCAAAAGAAGAGTTTACTCAAGTATCATTTGTCAATGGTATCTTTACTGGTAAGGGTGGTAAGCATGTTGACTATCTACTTAATCAGATTGTCCGCAAGCT
>MDSZ01008177.1_pt1 | contig 10042 bp, 14 predicted proteins | sample 811201 | NCBI WGS metagenome assembly MDSZ01 (sample SAMN05326647, study PRJNA326480) | marine metagenome | isolation source: seawater | place: Indian Ocean: North | collected 2010 | reverse complement strand
TATAACCCGAAAAGAAGTTGCGCGAATTCTCAACGTAAGTGAGTCAACTGTTTACCGTTGGGTTTGCTCAGGCCACCTTCCACCTCCTTTTGAATTGGGACCCAATCGTATTGTTTGGACGCGTAGTGAAATTCTGGAGTGGGTTGAAAAACAAAAAAATAATCGCATCTGGCCAAATAAGAGGTAGCAGGAATATGAGCCATTAAAAAAATATGTGACTGAAGACATTGAGTTTCAATTAATAAATAATTAAAGTTAAGGCAATGCAGAAATTTTTTTATAGATGTTTTCTCCTATTAGCATTCTTAATTTACCATCATAGTTACGTCATTGCTTGCAGCATGGTGATAGAAGACTTTTCTCTAAAGCCAAATTTTTCCGTTAATGATGAACTAGGCAAATCCGTTAGCAATGCTACAAACCTAGAGGAATTAATGCCCCTTGAAATTGAGACACTAGAACTTTTTGATGAGGACAGGATAATTTTAAATGGTTACATTTTTTACCTAAACAGAATGGCTCCAGGGGGCAGAGGCGTGGACTGCCGTTATAGATTCTACAGAGAGCCTATATTTTTTACTGATAATTTTAATTACATTCATCTTGGTAACATTGAGGGTTATTCAAGGGACTTAAAAAATTGCTCTGGGTCAGAATTGGAGTTTGGTCTGAACGTAGAGGATTATTCTAAAGATTATATTGTTCCGTCTCCTTCAGCTGCGAAAAAATGTGTAATTACCCTAGAAGGAACTCTAAAGGAAAGAATTGATCCACTTGCAATTGAGTATCCTTGTGCTTTCGAGTTTGAAATGAACAGCAAAGGTGATGAATGCGATAACTTCCCATTTTTATCGATAAAGCCAGAATTAATTAAAATGAAAAGGTATCGAATGGTGCTGGATATTCATTTTATCTATTCACTTCAAAAGAATACAAAAGGAAAAAAAGAGATATATTGATTTGAACGCCTCTAATCCGCCTCAGTATCTCAGGGGGTCTAATTGACTATTTCGCCGTCAATATAGTGCTCTTCTCTCTCAAGGGTTCCGTCAACTTTGTAAGTAGTCCATATCCCATCGCGCACACCATTTTTTGAATGCCCTTTTAATTGAGGAGTTCCATCCTCATAAAAAGTTTCAGTTAACCCGTTGGTCAGCCCTAATAAGAATGGTATTTTTGCATACACTTTTCCGTTTTCATAATAATAGACCCATAACCCCTCCATCAAACCATCTTCATATTGCCCGACATGCTGTGGGTTTCCATTTTCATAATATGTTTGTGATGACCCTGTATAAAGCTGGTCAGAGCCCTCTACATATTCGAGCTGACCGTCTGTATTTATTTTAATGTCATTATGAACCATTTTTCATCCTCTATTTAAAGCTACACAATATATCGGCACCCTATCACACTTGTCATTCTAGATATCAATTTGCTTCTGGGTAGATTCTAAATTGAAGTCACTAATCAAGCGACACTTTATAGAGTCGATAAAATATCCCATCGGCATCTCTAATACTTTGGACCTCAAAGTGTTTGAAACTTCAGCAAAATTTTTATTTATCCAGAGCTCACAGTTTTTGTTCCCAATAAATCGTTTTTCTTTAAACTCTAAAAGCTTTGTTGGCTTATCGCTTACAGACTTTAATTCTGCGACGATAAAAAACTCCTGCACTGTTGTGGCTTCTTCTTCAGATTCACTGATGTTTTTTTCTTCCAACTTACCATAGCTTCTAAAGACAAGGTCTTTATCATTCATCATACAGCCACTAAATGATAAATAAGCCATTGACGTAATAATGTACGTCACCATTTTCAATCGCATCCGTTAACCTCATGATTAATCTCTTATGACTAAACGAATGACGAATTAAAAATATTTTCATATTCTCGGCGTTCAAGAATTTATTAAGCCAAATAAATAAGAAGAAACTCTCTAATTCTTCCGTCGTCTTACTCTTATTTCAATCCTTCTTCTCTCAGCATCATCCTTAATACCTAAGCCAGAAGTAAGTGTTTCATTTGGCAGAATAAGCTGACCCGCTGAATAAGGTAAAATCTCATATTCTTTGAGCTCTGGGATAGTTCTTAATACTCGTAGCACTGCGACTGCTCTTGCAAAACCTAGTCCCGCATTATCCATCGCAACAGGGGTTTTGTTATCTTGCCCAAGAATAAATGCGATCGTGTTGGCATCTAGTGTGCTTCTTTCCTTTTTTCCTACTGCAACTTCGTCGGTATGCCCAATTACCTCAATAATATTTCCTTCATACTCTTTTAAATTTTTCAAGATTTTATCTTTAATATCAGTTGTCAATCTTTTGGAGAAAGCAGTGCTTAGAACTGCTTGGCCACTCATAAACGAAAATTCTTCTGCTTCTGGCAAATTAATTATTGGAGGACCTTTGCTATCTTTTTCTTTTGTTTTGAGTTCATTAATAGTTTTATTTGCCTTTTCTAGCTCTTTCTCAGTTTGTTTTACCCGCTGACTTGCGTCCAATACATCTTTAATATTTTCTTTAGTGGCAAATATCTCGGGATTATCTCTTTCAAGTTCAGTCAGAACCTTCAGCCTCTCTTCTAACAAATTTAATTCCTCAAGAGGCTTATCGGCAAGCTTTGGATATAGGTCACTGGTCATTAGTTTATTTACGAATTGCTCAGCAGTTGTAAGCTCGGCATATCTATCAAAATCAATTATTGTTGACGTGAATAAGGTTTCAGGATTTTTCTTAAATTTTTCCGCAAGTTCCTTAGCTCTTTGAGGGTCCTTGAGTTTAAGAAACTCAATATTAGAAAAAATAGCTACGGCAAGCTCTTGGTCGGTTTCATCAAATTTTGTATCTTTTTCAACCTTTAACTCCTTAAGCTGCTTTTGAATGGTTTCCCAGTCCTTCATCATAATCTCATTTTTTTGAGAGAGTTCCTTATTTTTCTTGTCTACTTTCTGCTTCTCGTCATAAATCCACTTGAACGCGATGAGCAAACAAAAGAGTAATAAAAGAAGTACCTCAGCCATCGTAAGACCAAAAACAACTCCCCTCTGATAGCTTTTGTTCTCTTCAGATAATGTAACTTTTGTACTGTTTTCTAATTGGTCACTCATTAAGTTTTTCCAAAAAGAAATTCAAATATCCAATTTCTCTTTCTTTTATTTGGTCTTGGCGTTTCAACCAAGTCATCAGGGTCAGCTTTAGTTTGCTTTTGAGCCTTAAGTCTCTGTTTCGCAATTCTTTCCATCATTAATCTATTCGCCACACTTTGCTCTTCTGTGGTTTTGGCAATAGTCTGTCTTATGGACGCACCTATTGTATCTTTAGTACGATATTCTTCAGAAAACTTTTCCATTGCCTCTGCAATTTTTAACGTTGCTTGCAGTAACTTTTCTTGTCTTTCACTAAATTTCTCAGTATTAGATGCAAATTTTTCGATTTGATTAGACATTGCCTCTATTGCTTTGGATGATACGTTAATCATTTTGTTAATCGGCTCAGCTGATTTTTCTGAAGTGCTTCTAAGCGACTCCATTATAGTAGATGATATATCTTCAATATTTTTTTGAGTGTCTTTGAAGCCTTCTCCCACGAGCTGTTGAGAGACTTTTCGGAAAGTATCAAACTCCTCAACTGATTGGTTCAATTCTTTTGCTACACGTCGACTAGCTTCTGAAAGCTCCTGTCTAGATGCTTCTTCAACCTCATTTGGGTCGAACCTAAGCTGATTTACTGCAGTACGCAAGACTATACCCCAGAGCGTGGACCAAACAGCATTTCCAAAATTCACTAGGATATTTTCCAAGGCATTTAAATCTAAAAGAGAATACGCTAGGGACCCTAGGGTAAATATAAAACCTAAGTAATAAAGATTGTCTCCCGTTTGGTCTTTTCTAGTATTTAAAGCATCAAAGTTCCAACAACATAATAGATAAGCAGATAATATTAACAACGGAGTTATCAAAGACACCCAAAAGATATTTCCTAAAGCTTGTGCATCATTTTGTTCAGTTGGAACCACACCTTTTACTAGTATCAAGAGTATCATTCCCCCTACTGCAAATAACAGAAAAACTACAGCATTTAGTGTAGATGCACTTATCTTAGCAGTTGACTTTTTCAAGCTGCTTGCGGGTCTAGGAGATGCGCTCGGTGAAACTACAGGTTTTACCACCGTACTCTTGTCTTTAGAAGAACCTGTCTTGGGAATTTCAGTGGTGCTTTTCTTAACTGGTCTCTTTGCCATCTTTATAATTCTCCTGGAAGTGGTATGATTTGAAAAGTTCCCGGGTCAGTTTTATCAAAATACTGTTTGAAAACACTGAGCCAAAATTTTTTAACCTCTGTAGTGCTTGGAGCGTTAGGATGATTTCTCTGGACTAACCATATTTCAATATCAATTTCACTAAAATTTGCACCATACTTCTCAAAAGCCCTGCTACTCTCAAAATTTTCTAAAAGAGACTTTTTAAGACCATACATCGAAAATACATCTGTGTTCTCTAGAAAGTCAGTAATGAATATAACCTTATTTCTAGTAGCACTAGCTCCATGAGATGCTGAATAATCTGTTGGCTTTTTTAAAAGCAAACTTACTTTTTGTATTGATTTAAGTAGCGGTGACTCATTTGCTTCAAAGCTCCTATTTAATATTTTATCCACAGCGGTAAGAGAACTTGAAACAAATTGATTATATTTTTTTTGAATTAAAATAGGGTTCGCAACTATTCCCTTTTGACCAAGGTTACTTAAGTCGCTCTTATTACCTGGATTGCATATTTCATCTAATGGTAGAGATAATCCTTCTCCACTGACAACATACAATTCCATTTTTCCATACCTCTGCAAATTTTTAATTTCATTCTCAATTTTGTTTTTTATACTTAGCTTTGTTATCTCCGTCACCCCATCGGTAGCGTCTAATAAAATTGCTAGAGTGTAAATTGGTCCCTCAACAGGGCAAAAGTTTTCAGTAAGTTCAAGCGACTTTTCTTGATTTCTGTACAAAAAGGAAACTACCACAACTACTCCACCAAGAAAAACCAACAGAAAAAAAATTATCATTAGGCTTCCTAAAGATGTCGACCTGCGTCTACGGCGACGAACCATTATTCATCTCCGTTTCCATACCAAGCTCATCCAAGACTTTAAATTGGCTTAAGCCTGACTCAAACTCTTCCTGTATCTGTTGTATAAGTTCTTTCAGCTCCTTCCGGATGTTGCTAATTTTTTTATCTAGACTATTTCGGTTGACTTGATTGAGTTTAGAAAGTGATACTTTATTTAAACGTTCATTTCTGTTCCAGCGTGCAGGAAATTTTCTACCCTTCCTTGCTTCAATATTTGCATCCCTATAAATTGCATGCAGACTATCGGAAGCTACTTGGAGATTTGTCTGAAAATTATCATATAAATTAGATAATTTTCCATATTGCGCGATCACGTTCTCAAGTCCAGAAAGTCTGTTTGTCAAATCACCTCCTATGGTCTGAAATGTTGCTAAAATTCTCTTTTTCACATCATTTAAGCTTTGCAAGCAATCTTCATATGTATCTCGATAAAATTCACTCTGTTCATTAAGACGTGATTGAAGAAAGGTATAACGTGGGTAAGGGTCATTCCAATAAATACCCTCCAATCCTGCTACAAAGGCAAAGAGCAACCCTATACCAACTAGAACCCAAGTTTCAGCATCGTTAAAAGCAAATGGAGCAAGTAAAAGTTTGTCCATGACAAATAGTCCCATTTCTGTAGACAGTATAGCCCCTGCCTCTCGCATGTGGCCAACTCCAATATTCAAACAGAAGGCAAAAGCTAAAAATATTAAAAGGAAAATAATGCCTACAAACTTCCTAATAATGCTAACATGGAAGAGCTGTCTGACAAAAATTAGATTTACCAAAAAAGCAAACCCAATATTAACCAAAGTTATTGTAAACGCGACAATCGTCCCTCCAAAAAGGCCAGCTTCATTCCCTTTTGCGAAAAATGAACCATTCATCACCGTCTCAAACACAAAAATGAGTAAGATAAGAAGCACTTTTATGATCTGGTGAAGCACAGTGGGAATATATGCAACCTTATTTTCCAACCGATTTTCTTTTCTGAATACATTGACTTCATTTTTTAAGTCTTTGAGGTAATTTCTTTCTATGTGTAATGCATTTAATTGATCTTTAACTTCTGACCTGAATTCCATTACTGCCTCAGGTCCTAATTGGGTAATCCGTCCAAATTGACCTTCAAAATCAAGGGAAGCTATTCTTCTATTATATGCTAGAGCCTGGTTCTCAGCTTGCTCTGAAGCGGTAACTTTTAGTGCTTCTAACCTTTCACTGATCTGAGTTTCAATTTCATCCAAAGCCTTTGAGGAAACCGGAGGTAAATCTGATGAACCTCTTTCTTCGCCTAACTTTTCTAGGTTTAATTCTCTGGCGATCAAGCCTACATTCACTTGCCCAAAATAATCGGCTGTAACTTTAAAATCATGTCCTGGCGAATACAGTGACTTTTTGATTCTTTCTAATGCAGTTCCCTCAGCCATAGTTTCCTTAGATTAGAATTTTAAAAATTAATATAACCAATTAAAAGCAATACAGGAAATAAATATCTTACAAGTCTTAATTTCGGTAATACTAAAATCAGGAGGATTCCACTTATGGGATAAATGAGCGAAAAAGCCAAATTTGTTATTGCATACAGTAAAATAGTTATCAGGCCAAGTATGGTAATTGGTCTTAAAACAAATCGCCAAATAGTGTAAAAGCTTCCTACATTTCCTCCATAGCTAATTTTATCATTACCGTAAAAATCCTCTGCATAGGGGAGTCCCTCTTCTTCTAATAACTTAATTGCATTATTCGCTCTTGAGCGTTCAATATTCCAAAGAAGATATAAAAATGCAAAGATGAAAAAGTGTAAGCACCAATACAAAATTTCTATTGTCTGGTCACTTGAGGACATTGCGTTTTGTTCCTCATCAGTAAGTGCTTGTTGACTATCATTAGTTTCCTCATTTTTCTCACTGAGTACAGAATCAACAGCTTCAGCGATTTTTTTTGCCTCACTAAGCTCTTTAAAATTGGATTTTATGCCACATGATAGCTCTCTGTTTTCCGCCTCGGACACGTGCCTTGAAAAATTAGCTTTGCTCCATTTACGCTCATCTTTAATTACTTCTGTTGCCCAAAAACATAATTTTTTATCATCGCACGCCTCAGGATTTAGAACGCACCTTGAATCCGCAAATACGAGAGTATTGGCTAGTAGTAAAAAAGAAATTAAAACAAGTTTAAGCAAAAATATCCAGACCAAAGGTTATGAATTTTGTTTAGCACAAATTATAGTATTCTTCAAAAAGTCTAATCAAATTACTTCATTTTCTTTGAGAAACTTTCTTAGGTCTTGTTGGGCTACGCATAATAATTGCCGTATTGGCCTCTTACCATAATGTTCTTTAAGCTTTACAAGAATAAAAGATGCGCTATCACTCACAAAAAACTCACATAACTCTTTCGACTCAAAACCTGGTTTTTTTTGCGGCTCTCTGAATATATAAGCGTCAAGCTTTCCATCTGACTGAATGCCAAACATGATAGCAACCAAATACCACAAGTCTGACATTCTCTACCTACCTGAAGAATTTAATGCACCAGAAAAACAAGAGAGAAAGGGCTTAGGCATTACTGAGGAATTGTAACTTTTTTCAATTTTATAGCAATAGTCTGCATATGCCCCATAATACACAACCCACTCATCTATTCTCAATATGTATATTAGCAATGTAGCTGATAATAAAAGTTTCCAATTCATTAATGTATAGTCATCGGTGTGATAACTCCTATTTGTAATAGGAGAAAGAAAAGCGTGGAAACAATCAAAAAACAACTAATCCACTTTTGAAATTTTATATTTTTATCCCTTTTCCGAATGATTTTGTATCTACTATCTGCAAAAAGTTCTCTTCTCTGAGAAAGGCTATTTTTTTCTGCGTACTCAAAGTGGTTTTCATCAAATGGCATTATGTTCTCCTTTTTTTATGATTTTATTAGCCTCGTTTGTAATACTGGTCGTAACCTAATGATATTTTGCTAAGCTGTACCCTGTCTCCGCAGCCTAAAATTATAACTCGTCCATTCCTTCTATCTGCATGTCGTTTAAGCGCTGTGTCTAAAAGTACGTAGTTATCATGAAGGAATTGATAGCACTGACTTTGTGTAGAGAACTCTTTTTGGCTGAACTCAGTCAGTTCATTTTCATCACCATTACCCTGGGGATTGAAGATAAGGAGTTGTGCGAAAACGATCCATGTTGTGCTGTTAACCATGATGCCTACCTCTTCGAGTTCGCTCACAGAACCATAATATAAAGAAGAGCAGTATTAGAAATGGTTGCAGCAGGACAAAAATTAAGATGTTTATTAGGTTATACCCAAGACCTGTAAGTTCGCCCCAAACTTGTAAAACATCGACACACCACCAAAAAAGCATATCAATAAGACTCATAAAACCAAAAAATGTAGCCTCTAAAAGCATATTAAGCTCCTCCTCGGCTGTGCTAAGACTATTTGGCAAAGTATCAATTACCGAAGGCTTTCTTGTCGGGATTTTAACTTCCATTATTTTTTTTCCTTCAATTTAATTATTTGCAAAAGCGCATTTTCTTATGAAAGACGGTCACTATTACTTCATCTTTAGCAACAACCACTACCCCGTCTACTAACGCCGCCTTTGCAGGAGGCAAAACATTTTCTTGAATGAGTTTTTTAACCTTACGTTTAGAAATAAATTGTGAGATACAACTCGCATTTGCATACTTATATTTATCGGCATATTCCAAAATAAAATTCACAACCCAAGGCCTTATTCCTCTTTGCTGTGATCGCTTGATAGCATGATTTGAAAAAGTACTTTCAAGTATAACGCTCATAATTTTCTCCGAATTTTTCGTTAACTAATCCACTAAACGAATGGGACAGAAAAAATATTGTGGTTAAATACACTTTTGACAAAATTACCGTCTTCTGTTTTCACGTAGTTCTGTCTAAACCATTATATTTTTTAAAATTAGACTTTGCACCACATGCCAACATTAGTAATTTTCCGCCGGGATATTTTTTATTAATGTGTTCGTTGAGAGTTTCCAGAACGTAACCTTCTTTTATTGTTAAATACTCAATACACCTTTCCTCAGTTTTAAACATCCCACCCTTATACTCTAAGTTAGTGGCCTCTCCATTAAACGCCACGGTTGCCCAGATAATAAAAAGACTCATTGCAATTCAGTTCCATGCGCCGAAGTCATTTCGCATAATATTTTTCCGTGCGGAGCACCCTATGACAAGAAGCCTACCCGTAGGTTGGATGCTTTGCCGTATGTCATCTACAACCTCACCAAAGTGCTTGTCGTGTTTAGCCATATATTCATAACACTCTTCTTTTGTTGAGAAATCGATTGCCTTATATTCCAATTGTTTTACTTCACCCTGAAAAAAGATTGTCGCAAAGACTATAAATTTATCCATTTCTTTCACCTATTTTTGTGCGATCAAAAGTACTTAACGAGTGGAAGGTGGATTTTATTGCAGTTGTTAAAAAAAAAAGTTTGTCCTATTTTTTCTAAAGATTTTAGAAGAAATGATTCGAGGTTTCTGCATTGGACCGCAAAACAAACTGGCAAGCTTTGATTGAAGATCAGCTTAAAGACTCCTACCAAAAGCTGTTTGATAGGATGTTTTATCTCCAGAGTAAAAATGGTTATAGAAATGAAAGTGAAGCGGAAGAAATAGTTCACGACACGTGTGTTCGATGCATAGAAAAAATGGACCAATTTGATGGGAAACATTTTCTTGCCTGGGCACGTACGATCCTCGAAAGAATATACATAGATAAAGGGCGGCGTAAAAAAAATTATGACATTATCCTAACGGATATCAGAAATATGTCAGAAGCATATCTCAATGTTGACGTATCAGAAGAAGTATATACCAACATAGCGTACGAAACTTGTCTTAAAAAACTTAGTGAAAAACAATATCAAGTTTTCTA
>MDSZ01001366.1_pt1 | contig 10042 bp, 9 predicted proteins | sample 811201 | NCBI WGS metagenome assembly MDSZ01 (sample SAMN05326647, study PRJNA326480) | marine metagenome | isolation source: seawater | place: Indian Ocean: North | collected 2010 | reverse complement strand
CAATCTTCAATTAGTATACTAAGCTTTCTTTTTTGTATAATTAAAGAACGGTCAGTTTTTAAAAGAGCTTCCCATTCTTTCGCAGGAAAATGAATTGGCTATAAATGTTAATGCATGAAAAGACTTAGAATAAAAGAGAGTATTAAATTTTTTCTTGAACGCCAGTTTGTCAAAGGAGCTTACGTTCAATTGCTGTATGTAGCATTATTGATTGGATTGATATCACTAATTGGGGGGCTGCTTGTCTTGCCATCAGGAGAACCCACAGGGAATCTTGGAGAAGCGGTTTGGTGGGCCTTTTTACGATTGTCTGATCCTGGATATCTAGGGGATGATGAGGGCAACTGGAGACGCTTTGTATCGACAATACTTACGGTGCTAGGATACGTGGTATTCTTGGGTTCGATGGTGGCCATTATTACCACTTGGATGAATACCAAAATCCGAAGCCTGGAACAAGGTTTTACGCCGGTTGCTGCAAAGAATCACATCTTGATTTTAGGCTGGAACTCCAAGACAAGCTATACTGTAGGAGAAATTATTCAGTCTGTTGGCAGATTAAGAAGATTTTTGAAGTTTTATGGAGCCAGAAGACTGAACTTGATCATTCTTGCAGAAGATGTGACACCAGAGCATGTTCAGGAACTTCGAAGCAATCCTCTGATTGGAAAAGCTGCTGATGACATAGTACTTCGCTCCGGGATACCCATTGACCCTGAAGACCTCAAACGAGTCGACAGTCTCAATGCGGCTGCTATCATTATTCCAAGCTCTTCCTATACAGATCAAGAACTAGTTACCCCTGATGTAGAAACTATTAAAACTTTATTGTCACTCAATGCCGCCGCAGAGGAATCTTCCGGAAATCAAAATTTCCCTTATGTGGTGGCTGAAATCCAAGATGACAATAAAATAGACGCCGCCTATCGGGCCTACTCCGGACCGATGGAGGTAATTGGGAGCAACACCATTATCAGCAGGCTGATTGCTCAAAACATACGACTTCAAGGCTTATCTGTGGTATACAATGAGCTTTTAAGTCATAGTGTACACAACAATCTATATTGCAGAGAATACCCTGAAGTCAAGGGGAAAACAATTCATGATCTCAGGTCGGCATTTCCAAAGGCTGTCATCTTAGGTCTTGTGAGGCATAATGGAGAGGAACCTACTCCCATGCTCAATGTAGCACCGGAATTTGTACTGGAAGAAAATGACAGGCTGGTGCTTATGGCCAGAAGTTCCTCGGATATTGAACTGAAAACCAATATAGCCAACAATCCAGAGCCCCCTATTCAGATCAAAGAAAAGTTGAAAGTAGAAGAGCAGTCAGGAGTTGTAAAAATCCTGATATTGGGATGGAATTTCCACATTCCAGCTTTGGTTCGGGAGCTGAGCACCTATGAAGATGAGTACTATGATATTACCATCGTGGCAGTTTATCCCAAAGAAAAAAGAGAGGCTAGACTGGAAAAAATAAAAAGCATTTCAGAGCGGATAAGAATTCAGCATCTAGAAGAAGACTTTGTCAACGATAACATCCTGCAAAAGATTGATATTTCTGCATTCGATAATATTATCTTGGTCAGTAGTGGGAGAATTCTAGAAAAAGAAGAAGCCGATGCCCGAACCATTGTGGGCTATGTCTTGCTGGAAGAACTTCTAGAAAAACTCGATAAAAAGCCCAATGTCCTATTAGAACTTTCAGATCCGCACAATGAGACCTTATTGAGGAAATACAAGGCAGAAGTGATTATTAGCCCTTTAATCCTAAGTAATCTCTTAGCTGGTACTGCTTTGCAAAGAGAGGTAAACAGCATTTTTAAAGAGCTATTTACTGCGGGAGGAGCAGAAATCATTTTCAGAAGCATACAAGAATATGGCTTGAATCCTGGGCAGATTCCTTTTAGACAATTAGAAGACAAGGCATCTGAATTTGGAGAAATTGCTCTGGGAATATATAAGCCCAATTCCTTAAAAAAGGAGCAGCAACTGATTCTCAATCCTGAAAAAAATAGAAATCTAGAGATCAGTTCTGAGGTATTATTGGTGGTTTTGACGACGGTTTATTGATTGATCTTCAAAGCTATACCTATTGCTATATTGGCAGGTGGACAAAAAATCATGATAATCTTCATTAAAACCTAAGAAGAAAGGAAGTGGTTTTTAAAATTTATTTTAACTTGTTTTATCGTTTATTTTTTTCCGATGAAAACAATTTTTATCAAGAGCGCTATCATTCAGAAAAAGGCGGCAGTTCTGTTGGAATTTGCTTTTGATCATGAGTTGAAAGAACTAGTCAAGACTATTCCAGGAGCAAGGTGGAAGACGGATTTAAAGGTTTGGGCAGTCCCCTACTCTGATGATATTATATCTAATCTTTTAAACTTATTTAAGGGCAAAGCTTGGCTGGACTATAGCAACTTTAAAAAATTGGTGGAGCCGGAGGAATCTCAACACATCAAGCTGGCGCCAAGCAGTGCGCGCTCACTTGCTGAGCTCGAAAGATTTACGGACTGGATGCGAAATAGAAGATACTCTGAGTCTACCATTAAAAATTACACACAAAGCCTCAGTTTATTTTTCAGATTTACAGGGAACAAAAACCCGGAAGAAATTACTAATGCTGATTTGGAATTATTTCACAAAGATTATATCCTAAGTAGAAACTATTCTGCTGCCTTCCAATCCTTGGTCATCAATGCCGTGAAGTTATATTTTTCAAACAGGCTCAAACGAAAACTGGAACCGATCGAAATTGAAAGACCCAAAACCCCAAGATTATTGCCTCACGTCCTGAGCAAAGAAGAAGTAAAAGCCATCCTAGGAGCTCATCAAAATATCAAGCACCGTACGATGCTGAGTTTAATTTACGCTTGTGGTCTTAGAAGGTCCGAGCTCTTGAATCTAAAACCACAGGACATAGATTCAAAACGGGGCATGCTACGAATTAATCAAGGAAAAGGCAAGAAAGACCGTTTGGTGCCAATCAGTGAGAAAATTCTAGAACTGCTACGCGAGTGTTACAAAAATGAAAAACCTAAAGTATATTTATTTGAAGGGCAAGTGGCTGGAGAAAAATATAGTGAAGGGAGTCTCCAAAAAGTTTTGAAATCAGCTTTAGACAAATCAGGTATCAAAAGGCCGGTTACCTTGCATTGGTTGCGTCACTCTTATGCCACTCACTTATTGGAAAGTGGGACTGACCTACGATATATTCAGGAATTACTCGGACATAATTCCAGTAAAACAACGGAGATCTACACCCATGTAAGTCAAAGAAGCCTTCAAAAAATTCAAAGTCCCTTCGACAGTCTATAAAAAATAAAAGTTACCAAAGGTGCATATACTTGACCTCATTGGGCAAGTATATTTAAAAAAGGTACAGCAATAAATAAGTTGGCAGCAAGCGTAAAACGACAACTCAGTTAGGCGACAGTAGATGTACACCCTTTTTGTCACTTCGTTAGTAATTCAATTATTCGTTTATTATCTTGGATTACAGCATGGTCAAGAGGTGTTTTACCTCTATCGTCTTTTATTGATTTATTAGCTCCTGATTCTAAAAGTAATTTTCCCATTTCATAAGTTCCAAAATTTGCAACAAAGATAAGGGCAGTTGCTCCATTGAAATTTTGAATATTTAAGTCAGCACCTGACTTGACTAGTAAATTAATTTGACTGGAATAACCTTTAAAAATAGCCCCCATTAGTGCCGTATTTCCAGAATTATCTTGAGCATTTACATTTGCCCCTTTAGAAATCAAATATTGCGATAGTGAAACATGATTGTTATAGACTGCCAATATTAATGGCGTAAATCCCTTTTCATCTTTGGTGTTAATTAACGATGAGTCTGATGCTACTAATTTTTTTACACCATCAATGTTTCCTTTTCTACATTCATCTAATAATATTGAACTTTGTTGAGCTACAGCTCCTTGTAAACATCCTGTTAGTGTAAATAAAAGAAGAAGTAATTTCATATTTATCGCATTTTAAATTTATTTCGTTCGGGCCAGTTCTAAGACCCGAACGAAATAATTATTCTTTATCTAAAATCTTTTTCATTAAATCCAAGACCCTTGGCGAGTCGAGTACCAAAATCATTGTCTGCACGGTAGAAGTATGTTATCATAGTTTTTTGAACTTCTTTGTCTTTAACTTGTCCCAAGTCGCCTACCAAATTGCTAATTAGATTATCTTTCTCTGCTTTTGTAAGAGAGCGATAATAATCCCCAGCTTGACCAAAATCATTAGTTTTTGAAATGTTGTTTTGCGTTAGTACCACATTATTAACTGGAGTTTCAAAGTATTTGTATTCGCTGCTTTGATTAACAGCAACCTTTCTGCTTGGTTGATAATTTACATCTGGATTTTCAAATCTGTCATTTCCAGTACTTGCGTAGCTATCTGCATTATAATTTACAACTTTGTTTTTGGGCTTATTAACATCGAGTTGAAGATAATTTGGCCCAAGTCTGTGTCTGTGCGTGTCAAAATAAGAAAATAATCTTCCTTGAAGCAGCTTGTCTTCAGATGGCTCAACCCCTGGAATCAATGAACCAGGTGAAACTGCCATTTGTTCAATCTCTTGAAAATAATTTACAGGGTTTCTATTTAAAGTCATCGTACCAACTTTAATTCTTTTAACCTTATCCGTTGGCCATATTTTAGTTGCATCTAATGGCCAAAAATCAAAATTATTAAGTTCTGATGGCTTTAGAATCTGCACATACAAATCCCATTGGGGATATTTCCCTTCTTTGATATCATTGTACAACGAAACAGTAGCATGTTGCCAATCTTGTCCTTGTTGTATGGCAGCTTCTTTTACAGTCAAGTTCCTCTCACCTTGTTTAGGTTCCCAATGGTACTTTACATAATGAACTTCTCTCTTACTGTTTATCCATTTAAAAGCATGTACACTACTTCCTATCATATATTGATATCCTTGAGGAATACCATAATCTGTATAAAGACGTGTAAGCATATGTGTTGCTTCTGGTACATGTGAGAAAAAGTCGAAAAATCTGTTAGGGTCTTGTTTGTTCGTTATTGGAGATGGCTTTAATGAATGAACCATATCAGGGAACTTCATTGCATCTCTGATGAAGAATACGGGCAAATTATTGCCCACTATATCATAATTACCCTGTTCAGTATAAAATTTAACGGCAAAGCCCCTTGGATCTCTTACTGTTTCAGGGGAACCCGTACCATGAATTACTGTTGAAAACCTAACAGCAACATCAGTTTTTTTACCGATACTTTGAAAAGGTACAGCCATCGTGTAAGCAGACATGTCAGCTGACGATTCAAAAACACCAAATGCTCCTGCCCCCCTCGCATGTACTACCCGTTCTGGAATTCTCTCCCTGTCAAATGCTGCCAGCTTTTCAATTAAGTGGATGTCCTCTAACAATACAGGTCCTTGTGTACCTACAGTTTTAGAATTTTGATTGTCGCCAACTGGTGCCCCATAGTTGGTTGTCATCTTTTGAGCCAAAGCGGGCATAGCCGCAAGGCTTATTGCAATGATTAAAATTTTAGACTTCATATTTTTTTACGTTTTGATTCGTGACAAAGAAAAAAAAGGTTTGCTTATCAAACAAATTGATATTTTTGTAATCCTTATTTAAAATATCAATATGACTCTGCAACAGATTAAATATGTTCTTGCGTTAGACTCGCACAGACATTTTGTTAATGCAGCTGAAAGCTGCTTTGTTGGGCAATCAACCCTAACCATTCAGGTAAAGAAATTGGAAGAAGAAATAGGCGTAACATTATTTGACAGAAACGAACACCCGCTAAAGCCAACTCCTTTAGGTGAAATATTTATTGCAAAATCCCGTCAAATAATGAGAGAAATACAAGAACTTAAGGATATTTTTAATGATGAACTCAGTCAAATAAAAGGGATTTTTAAAGCCGGTATTATACCTACATTGACCCCTTATCTATTGCCAACATTTGTAGATTCTTTTTTTAAAAAGCATAATCAAACTTTTTTTGAAATTGAAGAATTAGAGAGCGAATCAATTATTCAGTCGCTTAAAATTGGAAAATTAGATCTAGCAATAATGGCAACACCTTTGAATGACACACAGCTTCGAGAAATTCCCCTTTTTTACGAACCGTTTCTACTGTTTGCCCATGAAAAGAACCAAATGCTGAAAAATCGAAAAATAAAGATAAGCGAATTAACCTATACGGATATTTGGCTTCTCAAACAGGGACATTGCTTTAGAAACCAAATAATAAATATTTGCGACTTAAAGCATTTGAATCCAAATCGAAATATTCTATTGGAAGGAGGCAATATCGAAACTCTAAAAATTATGATTAAACAAACATCAGGTTACACACTCATACCTGAATTAGCTTTCAATGAAAATTTGGATAAAAATAATGTAATCAGATTTGAAGCTCCAGAACCTTGCAGAGAAATTAGCCTTGTAGTTCATAAAAACTTTAACAAAGAAAAATTGATTGAGGAACTACGGAAATCAATACTTGCAAGTATTCCAAAAAAATTTAAAACAAATGAAAGATTTTATACCGTCAAATGGAGATAACGAGACAGTACTTGTTTGTAAGAATATTCACACGTTGTCTATAAAAAATAAGAACGCCAGCTGCCAACATGGGTTTGGCGTCATGCGGGGTGAAGTGCTTAAATTCAAGTGTAGTTTTTCAAATCAACTTTAGTGCTGGGTTGACAGTTTTGTGCCCTGAAATCCCGCACGAACGCCAAGCCCAAAAACGTTGAACTAAACCGACTGCGTCGGCAGTCCATTTCACAACAAGACACATTGTTCTCATTTTGAGATGCTAAGGTTATTTTTATTCCATGTTTCATTCTAAATCTTTATTAAACATGGAAAAAAAAGCCTCCGACAGCGCATGCTCCAAGAGATGCGGGTCAGAAATTACTCTCCCAGAACCATCACCACCTACATCAGCCTGGTGGCTGCAATGGCCAGACACTTCGGCAAGTCACCGGATCTCATCAGTTCGACAGAACTCAAAGATTATCTTTTTAAGAAAGTAGCCCAGGATCAGCTTTCCCCTTCTGCCATTAACCAGATTATTAGTGCTTTCAGGATACTTCAGGTGGATGTTCTGGGCAGCGATTGGGATCCGGTCAAAATCCGCAGACCCAAAGTTCCCAAGACACTTCCTGTGGTTTTTTCCAAAGAAGAGGTCACTGCTATTCTGGCCAGTCTCAAAAACAGAAAACACTACTGCCTGGTGGCACTAACCTATGCGGCAGGACTCCGGCTAAACGAAGTAGTGAATCTCAAGCCTGCTGACCTGGACAGCTCCCGCATGCAGATCCGCATCAGTTCAGGTAAAGGCAACAAAGACCGTTATACCTTGCTTCCCGCAGGACTTCTAGATCAACTCCGAGCTTATTTTCGTTCCTACAGACCCAAGACTTACCTGTTCGAAGGTATGATCCCCGGCCAGCCTTACAGCTGCAGGAGTGCACAGGAAGTTCTCAAAAAAGCCTTAAAATCTACCGGGATATCCAAAGATGCCTCCTTTCACACCCTCAGACACTCCTTCGCCACCCACCTCATGGAGCAGGGAACCAGTGTGCGGATTATTCAGGATCTGCTTGGGCACCGGTCTCTCAAAACTACATCGGTCTATCTTCATGTCTGCAAATTTGAGCCTTCACAGATCAAAAGCCCTCTGGACACCCTCTGATGGAAACCGTCAATCAGCGGACCTCCGGCACCGAACTTGCCGATGTCTTCAGGGCTTGTGGAAGGGAGTTCGCTTCCGATCTTCACCTTTCAGCCTGCCAGCAAAAGGCCTTCTCCTCAGTACTCGCCTGCAGGACTGCCGCCATGGGCAGTCACACCCTGCTCTGCGACCGGTGTGATCATCACAAAATCTGTTACAACTCCTGCAGAAACAGGCACTGCCCCAAATGTCAGTATGCCCGTCAGCTGATCTGGGTGGAAAAACTCAAAGCAAGGATCCTTCCCGTCCGGTACTTCCATCTGGTTTTTACCATACCCGAGTCACTGCGGCCCTTGTTCTACCTCAATCAGAAAATCTGCTATGATCTGCTCTTTGCCTCCAGTGCACTTGCTGTAAAGAAAGCCGCTCTCAATCCCGACTTTCTGGGAGTAGAAACAGGAAGTTTTTCGGTACTCCACACTTGGGGACAGGCATTGACCTACCATCCCCACCTTCACATGCTTGTCCCGGCAGGGGGATTAGACCCGGACCGGATGCAGTGGATCCATGCCCATCGCAAGTTCTTTGTCCCGGTAAAAGCGCTGGCCTCCATTTATAGAGGTGTCTTCATCTCGGGTTTGACCAAACTTCTGATTCAAAACAGCCTTCGTATTCCTGATAGTCAAACTGATAGCTATACTCATCCGGATCAACTCAAAAAGGTGCTGTATGCCAAAAACTGGCACGTATACATCAAAAAAACGTTCAGAGGTGCCAATCAGGTCATCAGCTATCTGGGACGGTACACCCACAGGGTAGCCATCAGCAACAGCCGGATTCTGTCTTGCAATGACGACTGTGTCAGCTTCCGGTGGAAAGACTACCGTGACAACAAACAAAAAATAATGACCCTTCCAGTACGGGAATTCGCCTCACGGTTCCTCCGGCATATCCTGCCCGACAACTTCTACAAAATCCGATACTACGGAATTATGGCCTACTGTGGGGGAACCTCCAAAATGGAGCTCTGCCTGGAACTGCTCGGTAAGCCACTGATCCGATCTCCTCTAGAGGGACTGGCCACCTACCAGATTCTTGAAAAAATACTAGGATCTCAGGCATTTTCCTGTCCTTGCTGTCAAAATGGACGAATGGTACATGATCCCAACCTGAAAAAAACAAGAGCCCCGGAATAAAAAAACAAAAACTAAGTTCTTTGAAACCTGAAAACCGATTATATTGGGTAAATCAAGTATCCGGGGAATATTACGTCCAATTGCATGCAAACACTAATAAACAAGGAGCAAAAAATACCCAAATTTGGCTTCAAAGTGAACTTTGAGCCTTGGAAATACCCAGAAAGCAACAAAGAAATACCCATAGCAAACCACGGCTTCGTTCAACACAGTTTTAACCGCAATCTAGGATACCGTCTTTCCAGGGCTTCTCTTTTTTGGCCAGATTGCGTTTAAAACTCTTTACGTTGTGGTGCAGGATAAAATGACCACCGATTTAAAAAACTCGTATCTTTAAGAAAGATTAAAAATATGGAAACTATTAGAGTTGATATATTGAATCCCAAAGCTAAAGCCCTTTTGAAAGATTTGGCAAATTTAGATTTGATTAGGATTAGAAAAGAAAATTCTGATAATACTTTTTCTGAAGTATTGAAAAAATTCAGGAATAAATCAGATAAAGCCCCAAGTTTAGAAGAAATTACTAAAGAGGTTGAAGCAGTCCGCAAAGCCCGGTATGAAAAATAGAAGGGTAATTCTAGACACTAACCTGTGGATAAGTTTTTTGATATCTAAGAGACAAAAGGAATTGGATGAACTTCTTGAATCTGGGGAAGTAACACTAATTTTTTCGTAAGAATTGCTTGAAGAGTTTTTTGAAGTTTCAGAAAGGCCCAAATTCAAAAGATTTTTTAAAAAATCAGATGTCAAAGCACTTCTTAACCAAATTGAAACTTTTGGAGAATTAATAAGGGTAGAATCAAAAGTCAATGAATGTAGAGATCCAAAAGATAATTTCTTATTGAGTCTATCGATTGATAGTAACGCAGATTTCTTAGTAACAGGAGATTCTGACTTATTAGTATTAGGGAAGATAGAGAAGACAAAAATAGTTTCTTGGGCTGAATTCATTTCTCAAGAATAAAAATCACAGCCTGTCCCGCTTTAACGGGAACACCACAACATCACCTTGGATACAGCCTACCCACCGCCTTTAGGTTTGCAAAGTAGAATTATTTGAGAAAATCAGAGCTAATATCTTAACGATTATTAAGTGACTCAGATATTGAATAAATTAAAAAAGAATGGGGTGAACTTTCGCCACGGCT
>MDSZ01174071.1_pt1 | contig 10044 bp, 9 predicted proteins | sample 811201 | NCBI WGS metagenome assembly MDSZ01 (sample SAMN05326647, study PRJNA326480) | marine metagenome | isolation source: seawater | place: Indian Ocean: North | collected 2010 | reverse complement strand
TCCTTTGATCCGGTCTGCGACAGCTTTGGCGCGACTTTCGTCCATGTCAACGACGGCTACCTTTGCACCCTCTTGGGCGAATAGGACGGCTATCTCTTCACCGATATTTCTGCCGGCCCCGGTAACAATGGCCGTTTTTTCTGCCAGCTTCATCACTATTCCTCCTTGTTTTCCCGTCGTCGTGTTTCAATTATAAGGAGACAATAAACTTAGAATACGAAGGAAAATCAAGAATGGGTGAATTCGATGTCGGGCAGCCAATTCCGCGTACTGAAGATCCGCGACTATTAACGGGTGGCGGGCGTTACTCGGACGACTATAACCTGCCGCATCAATTGCGAGGCTATGTGCTGCGCTCGCCGCACGCCCACGCTGAAATAACCACTATCGATCTCGCGCTCGCGTCCACTATGCCTGGTGTTCACGCAATCCTCACCGCGGAGGATTATCGCGCAGATGGTCATGGGGATCTGCAATGCGGATCACGATGGAACGATAGACAGTACCAGCCACCTAATCCACCACTCGCACTTGGTCGTGTCCGACACGTCGGCGAAGCTGTCGCTTTTATAATTGCTGATACAATTGATCAGGCAAAAGATGCAGCCGAGGCAATCCAAATTGATTATGCGGAACTACCGGCGAATACAATCACGGCCGTAGCAATGGACGAAGATACTCCGGCCGTTTGGGACGAACGGGAAAATAATGAATGCTTCTATGAACAGCGTGGCTACCCTGAGGAGACGAGGGCAGCGTTTGAGGTCGCCGACATTGTAGTAGAGCGGGTCTTTCCAATCACACGCACCATAACCAACACTATCGAGCCCCGTTCATACCTGGGCGATTACAATCCGATGGATCAGCGTTACACGCTCTACACCGGCTGTCATTATCCCCACAAGATACGGGAACAAATGGCGACGGAGGTATTTCATGTCGCCGAACAGGATGTGCGCGTCATTGCGGGCGATGTGGGTGGGAGTTTTGGCCTGCGCGGCAGTGTGTACCCGGAACAGGTACTTGTGATGTGGGCGTCACAGAGGCTTGCGCGGCCGGTGAAATGGACAGCCGAACGGGCAGAAGCTCATCTCAGTGATTACCAGGGCCGCGATAACTATTCAGTTGCGAAGTTGGCGATTGACGCAGACGGTAATTTTCTCGGTATGCACGTGCGGACGCTGGCAGCCCTCGGCGCTTTTGTCACTACCGGGGGAAACGGCCCGCCCATAAACAATCTTGGAACTCTGGCGGGCACTTACAAAACACCGGCAATACATGTTGAGGTATCAGGTGTTTTCACAAATACAACGCCAACCTGCCCTTATCGGGGAGCAGGCAGACCGGAGGCCGCTTATATAATCGAATCTCTTGTCGAGGCGGCTGCCCAAAAACTAGGGCGTGATCCGGCTGATTTGCGACGACAGAATACCATTTCCCCAGATGCTATGCCTTTCAAGACAGGACTGGTGTTCACATACGATTGCGGCGAGTTCGAGAATAACCTGAATGATGGTTTAGAGATGATTGACTACGCTGGGTTCGAGGCAAGGCGAGCCGAGGCCGAAACCCGGGGAAAGATCCGGGGTATCGGAATTTCTAATACCATTGAACGTGCTGGTGGTCCATCTATGGAGGAGGCTACTGTTCGCATAGATAAGACCGGTAACATCATGGTTTTAGCGGGTACAATCAGCCAGGGGCAGGGGCATGATACTGTTTATAAACAAATCGTTGCTGAACAACTTGGTGTGTCCGTTGATCGCATCCGGGTACGCGAAGGAGATACCGACCAGCAGGGCATCGGCGGCGGCACAGGCGGCTCTCGCTCGGCAACCTGCGGCGGTTCGGCAGTGCTTCGAGCTTCTCTTGCTGCTATTGAAAAGGCAAAAAGACTGGCTGCACACCAGTTGGAAGCAAGCGTCGACGATATAGAATTCGCTGACGGCACTTTTACGATTGCAGGCACTGATCGATCGATGACACTTGAGCAAGTGGCGAAGATTTCCTACGCCCCCGGTAAGCAGCCTGAAGGGGTTGATGCTGGCATTGATGAACGCGCGACCTTCTCACCGTCTGCAGCAAACTATCCGAACGGCACCCATGCCTGTGAGGTTGAGATCGATCCTGATACTGGAGAAATAGAAATCAAAGCTTACGTTATTGTTGACGATGTTGGAACCGTTCTGAACCCGTTACTGCTTAAAGGTCAAATCCATGGAGGTGTCGCGCAAGGCGTCGGACAAGCGATTATGGAGAGAGCGGTTTACGACGGTGTAGGCCAAAATGTCTCAGGATCATTTATGGATTATGCTATGCCTCGCGCACAGGATTTTACGCTTTTTGATGTCAAATCTAACCCTGTTCCAACGCAGCAAAACCCACTTGGCGTAAAAGGCGCCGGCGAAGCCGGCACGGTGGGTGCACTTCCCGCCGTGATGAATGCTATTGAACATGCACTCCGCGGAGCCGGTGTTGAAAAAATTGACTTGCCCGCTTCACCTGAACGTGTATGGCAAGCGCTGCAGATTGCGAGCTGACGTTGTAAACGCATTTGTTTTGGTGCTTGGCGTGTTGTTTCGACCATCACTTGCTGAAAACTGGATATTTTGCCGGCTGCTCTTGGAGTGATCGGCGCTAGTCCTTTCCAAAAAGAATGAAGGAACGAATTGATCGAATAGCAGAACGGTTGTTTTTATATCTTGAAAATTTGAAGTCCGAAAACCGGTTAGGGTGTCGGTAACCTAACTCAACTAGTAGCTTCGCCCTCCACCGTTGTGCGGTACAGGTGACGGATATCGGGGTATTCGTAACCGCCGGTGGCACGATGATTGGTGCAGCGGTTATCCCACATGACTACGTCGCCATCACGCCATACGTGTCGATATCGGAACTCAGTTTTGATGGAGTGCGCGATTAATTCGTCGAGAAGAGTGTCAGCGTCCTCAGTGCTTAAGCCGTTACCCTCAATCGCGATGGTGAAACGGGGTGAACAGTAAAGGCTCTTGCGCCCGGTAACTGGATGCACCCTTACCAAGGGATGCGTAACATCGGGGATCTCGCGTTCCTGACGCTTATAGAACTCGATGGCGTCTTTACGCGCGCCAGAAATTTCAACGCGTTTGTTTTTTAGCTTGCTAATAGAGTGATGGCCTCGCAGTTTTGAAATCTGCGTCTTGGTCCTCTCTGGCAAGGCATCGTAGGCATTATACATATTAGCGAAGTCGGTATGCCCTCCACGTGAGGGGTTTTTTACAGAATACAGAATTGTACAGTTAGCCGGATGCACTTTGAACTGGTGGTCGGAGTGCCACGCATCGCCAGCATCGATTACGCCGATTTGATTTCCATTTGCGTCCACATCATTTGAGAGAACGAGGATTTTGGGGTGCGTATCGAGCGTAAATTTTAGGTTGTCGTGAGGGAGTACGTCCCCGAAGCGTTCGGAAAACTGGACCATAGCAGCTGGTTTGAGATCTTGGTTCCGTATGCACAACATCTGGTATTTAAGGTAGGCCTGATTGATTTGATCAAATGTAGCGTCGTCCAAATCGTTAAGGTCTACGCCAATGATCTCGGCGCCCATTGTTTCGCTTAGCCGGTGGATTTTTATTGGTTGCGCCATATAGCTAATTTCCCGTTAAGCGCGGCGGCGCCTACCTCTCAATTCTGCCTGCTCTGCCGAGATTAGTTCGTCCATGAGGCGCCGAACTTGGATATTTGGAGCGTCGCTGTTGATATCAATTTCTGGCGCATGCGGCATTCCAGAGATACGTTTCTGCTGTTCGTTCAAGATGACCTGATCCTCCTCAAATACTTGAGTGAACTGTGTCCTGTATACCTCGTCCCACTTGGGATCGTCGACCTTGAAGTGACGAGAATGAGCATAGAAATAATGGGTAGAGATTTCGGTTTCCGGGGTTGGAAGGTTCATCACCTTCATCTCGACGCCTTTATCTTCAGTTACTTCACCTGGCTGCAGGTTTAAGCCAACCCCATAGGTCCCTGCGTGGTTTACAATATACCCGGGCATTTCAGAAGTGGTGACCAGGAAACGATCAACATTACCTGTAAATTCGCCGGCTCTCTGATAGAAGGGTGCCGGTGGCCGGTCGGTGATCAAACGGGTCATCTTGACGCCGCGGTCATAACGCTCCGTCTTAGGTGGAAAATCTAGGATGGCATCATTTCCAATAGACGAAGCGTGCACGTAGGATAGGTGCGTGATGTCGAATAGGTTGTCGGAAATCAATAAATAGTTTGCGTCCACGGGCATTGGCTTGCCGTTGCGGCCGGCAATCATCTTCCAGTCGGGATCGTCCAGCCACCACCAGTCAGGCAGAAGAGACACGTCGGACTTTTCTGGGTCACCAGTCCAGACCCAGACCATGCCCCAGCGCTCTTCTACTGGATAAGACCTGACCGCGGCCCCCGGTGGTATCCTGGATTGACCCGGGACTTTAACGCATTCACCGGAAGCGTCGAACTCGAGGCCATGATAACCGCACTGGATGCGATCAATATTTACCTTGCCCATCGAAAGGGGGAGGGCTCGGTGGCAGCAGCGGTCTTCAAGTGCGACAATGCCGCCTGGAGTGCGGAACATCACGACTGGCTCATCCAGGATGATCCGTGAAAAAGGATCATTACCTATCTCACTATCCCAAGCGGCGATATACCATGCATTTTTAAGAAACATGCTTCTATCCTCTAGATAAAGCGCAGCTGAAATAATAACTCTCGCCGGCCTTGTGAATCAATTCACGACTTTCGGACCATCGGGAATAAACGCTTCGGTCATGCACGGACTCTGCTTTAAGACATCACCGTACCGCCATCAATGGCGATAGTTTGGCCGGTCACAAATGCGCTGGCATCTGAAGCCAACCACATCACCGTGCCAATAATATCCTGCGGGTGTGGATTGCGCTTCAGGCTCTGGTCATTTTTGATCACGTCCATCGCGCTGCTTAGTTTTTCGCCGAAAAACTCTGTCGTTCCTTCCGTAATGACCGCGGTGGGCGCAATCGCATTAACGCGGATCTCATTTCGGCCGAGTTCACGGGCGAGGCCCCGCGTCATGCCGATTACAGCGGCCTTCGATGTTGTGTAATGCAGTGCGAAAGGGAGTCCATAGGTCGCAGCTAACGAGGCAACGTTGATAATTGAGCCAGCACCTGAGTCCTTCATATAGGGCACAACCGCCTTGCAGCAGTTCCAGATACCTTTGACATTGACTGCCATGCAACGGTCCCATTCTTCTTCATCGAGCTGGTCGAAACGGCCGCCGGTCAGATCGCCATAGAGGGCCGCATTATTAATCAGGACATTGATGCAGCCGAAGGCTTCAATAGCGCTACTCGCCATTGTCGACACTGTGCCCGCATCGGTCACGTCTAGCTGAGCGCCTAGTGCAATGCCGCCATTAGCCTTAATTTGGCGGATTGTATCGCTACAATCCAAAACATCGCCGGCAATGACCTTTGCGCCTTGCCCTGCTGCTTCGATCGCATAAGCTTGCCCCAACCCCCGGCCGGCGCCAGTTACAATGACGACTTTTCCCTCAAGCATTTGTCTAAATCCATATTTCAAACGTTGTTACGTCGGTCCAGGAAGAGTTATACATCATCTTTTTGCGTGCAGCGCATCTTGAGTTTCAGGCCGGCGACAGTGTATACGTCAAGATCACAAATCGATGCGATCTCGGAGATCGGTAGACGAGTTTCGCGAATTAACACTCTTGCGTGGACTATCGGATTGCGCCGGCGGCTGTTTTTGGGTGTCTGAAAATCGCGAGCGGTTTTTCTCTCCTCGCGGCGACGTTCTTCCGCATCGAGACCTCGGCCATAGGCGGCTTTAAGAGCTTCTTCGTGCCTTGCCTTGTCGCTTCGAGCGCGGACCTCGGCATTTCTTATGAATTTCGCCATCTCCGCGAAAGTTCGTTCCCTTACGGCTGTCTCGGCCTCGGAACTTTCACGGGGGGGACGCGATTTAGCCTGCTGACTACTGAATTGCTGGAAGGCTGCACCACCTGTCCGCGCTGCTTCTTCTAGAGTTAATCCATGGCGCTTGGCCATTCGTTCTGCTGCTTTTAATGCATTTCGGCGCTCGCCTTCAAATGGACTTTCGTTTGCCATGAGAAGAAGATTATGGAAGCGATCACGTTCCGATTGTGTCATTCCACTTGAAATTATTCAGCTCCGATGCAGGGTTATTTGCGCCACGCAGTATACATTTATAACGTTTTGCCGGTGGGTTTTTGGGCGGACGTAATGGTTGGTCCGGTGCCGCTTTTGTTTTGAAAATCCTTGTACATGCCATGCCGCCTCCGGGCTTAGCGCAAATCTAGCTGGAGCTCGGCTCTTAAAGCTCTCGACGCACAATGGTTGCGCCATCGCACATGGCCTTTAGCTTGCCGAAGGCAACATCGCGGCGCATGTATTTCATCCCGCAATCGGGCGCGACGATGATCCGATCAGCGCTTACATAATTGAAAGCTCTCCGAATGCGATCCGCGATGGTGTCGGGGGTTTCGATTTCTTCGGTGCTGAGGTCGAGAACGCCGAGGATAATTTTTTTTGATGGCAATTCGTTGAGTATTTTGAGGTCAAGGTTAGACTGGGCTGTTTCGATTGATATCTGGTCGGCCGAGCACTCCTCGAGCTCTTGCAAGAAGGAATATCCCTCAGGACGCTCATGAACGACATGCGCGTAGCCGAAACAGATATGGACTGCCGTTTCGCCTTCGACCCCCTCAAGTGCCCGGTTGATCGCTTTGATCGCGTATTGCTTTGCTATGTCAGGCCTTGCCTGCATGTAGGGTTCATCCAGTTGCACTACATCCGCGCCTGCGGTGAAGAGTGCGTGGATCTCTTCATTTACGGCGGCGGCATAGTCCATTGCGGCTGCCTCATCTGAATCGTAAAAGTCGTTTTGTGCTTGCTGCGTCATAGTAAAAGGACCGGGCAGCGTGATTTTAACCTTGCGATCTGTAGCAGCGCGAAGAAATTTGACGTCATCAACCTCGATTGGGCGTTTTCGGCGAATGGGTCCGGAGATACGGGGCACCGGGTTTGGGTGACCGGTCCGATCGATTGCAGTGCCTGGATTTTTAGTGTCTACGCCACCCAATGCTGTTGCAACACGGTTAGAGTAACTCTCACGCCGCACCTCCCCGTCCGTAACAATATCTATCCCCGCCCTTTCCATATCGTGGATTGCAAGAAGGGTGGCATCATTCTGCGCGCTCTCAAGAAATTCTGGATCGACACGCCATATTTCGTGAGCTCTTATCCTCGGGGGGAGCCGCCCCTTAAGATTGTTGCGATCGACTAACCATTCAGGCTGTACATAACTACCTACGACAGTTGTAGGAAGCAGTTCATTCGTCATTTTGCTATCTTTTCATTTTCTTCAAAACTGAGTTTAACCGTGCCATCAGAGTTCATATGGACGGAGCGAAAGAAGCATGAGTTGTAGCCGACATGACAAGCGCCTGGGCTCCGCGGCCGAACCTTCAGTAAAACTACGTCTTGGTCACAGTCCGTCCGAAGCTCGATTACCTCCTGGATCTGACCACTAGTTGCTCCTTTATGCCATAATTCACCGCGGCTGCGGCTCCAATACCAGGCCTCGCCTGTACGAAGTGTGCACTTAAGGGCCTCCTCGTTCATCCACGCAAACATGAGGGTCTCTGCGGTATCAGCATCTATGGTAATAGCCGGTATTAAACCCTGCTCATTGAACTGAGGCGAAAACAGGTCGCCCTCTTCCAGGATGTCCTTAGGCAGCCGTTGGGCAAAAACAGGTTCCGGCAATAGGTCGGACATCGTCAACCCTTCCTGATCATCGTCAAGAATTCGCGCCGCGTCGACGGATCGTCGCGGAAGACGCCCAGCATTTGGCTTGTAACTGTGTCGGCGCCTGGCTTATGAACGCCGCGGGTGGTCATGCACTGATGCCTAGCTTCGATTACCACGGCTACGCCTTGTGGCTTGAGAACCTTATCGATGGTGGATGCTATATCTACAGTAAGTTTTTCTTGGATTTGCAGCCGCTTGGCGAAAATTTCAACGACACGTGCTAGCTTACTAATACCGACGACACGATTTGCCGGGATGTATGCTACATGGGCCCTACCTATGATTGGAACCATGTGATGTTCGCAATGGGATTCCAGTTCTATGTCGCGAACCAGAACCATTTCATCGTATCCTCCTGACTCTTCGAAGGTTTTTGCTAAAACATTCTCAGGATCCATATCGTATCCCGAAAAGAATTCTGCGTACGATCGAACGACACGATCCGGCGTTTCGATGAGACCTTCTCTGGTAGGGTCGTCGCCTGCCCATCGTATCAGTGTTCTGACAGCTTCCTCCGCCTCCTCCTTGCTCGGCGTTCCTGAAAGAGTCGTGGGGTCTGCAATTGCGTCCATAAGAATTCTCCTTATATCCCATAATAAGGAACCCACCGTTATCGTCAAAATATTTTGCGGGTTGCGCCGACTGTCCTGGATTTGAAGCCGAATTGGATAAAAAGAAAACTCAACGAACTCGTGTTATGATATCTGCTTTTGCGCCCCCATTTTCCGCGAAGAAAAGTAAGAAAACGCGAGTTTTAATATTAAACAAAAAAAGATTTAAACATCCCAAACTTGCTCTTCATCGTCGCTTTGAAGAAAGCAAGAATGCCCGCTCTACATCATGGCGATCTTCCGCACAATGCCGTCGGTTTCTGCTGACCAGGTAAAAATAATCGGCATTTGCGATCTTGTATAAGTGCTGAATATCGACGAACACGCCGCGAGGCGATATTGTGTGGCCGCGTCAAATTGAGGAAAGCTGGCGTGCAGTGATAATCAGGGCACTTTCCCGAACCTCTCGGAATACTGCGGCGCAAATAGGGGAGGTCACAGGTGCCCAGTTCGCCTAGGGGCCACAAAATTGGACCGCGTTGAGAAATGACCCTCGTCGAAAACGGAAATCTGTGGGCTGACATTCGAAGCCCAGCAATGCGCAAGACACGTCGAGGCCTTTTTCTTGACAGAGATGGGACTTTGATTGAATTGGTCGATTATCTCGCCGACCCTGGAAAAGTGACCCTCTTAACCGACACTGTTTCGGAGGTGCGTAGGGCAAACTCTGCTGGGATTGCCGTTGTTATCGTGACTAATCAGTCGGGAATTGGCCGCGGATTATACCAATGGGCTGATTTTGAGGCGGTGCAGGCCAGGGTCATTGAGCTTTTATTAGAAGCAGGCGCAAAAATCGATGCAGTCTATGCCTGCCCACACCCTCCGCCGGACGCAGGGGGGCCCCTTGTATCTGCATATCGCAAACCGGCACCAGGTATGTTGATGCGTGCGTCAAGGGACCTCGGCCTCGATTTGGCGACGAGCCGCATTATTGGCGACAGCGTCTCCGATCTTGCGGCGGGGAAAGCTGCAGGGATACCTGTGGGCATTCTTGCTGGAACCGGCCATAGTGAGCGAGATGCAACGGCGGTTAAAATGCTCGCTGATGAAGAGTTCGAGGTTAATTTCTTTTAGCCAATAGCTTCTGCGATTATTCCTTAAGTTTCGCAACGATCAGAATATTTCATTCTGTAAAGTGGGTCCGGAGCCCTTTTGGTCTATTCCATGCTGTGAGGATTTAGAGCTAATTTTACGTGCTGCAGTTCTACCAACCGACGCGTGTTAAAAAGGACGTTGGCTATAGGAGCCGCGGCCTGGGCGTTGGGGTAGAAAAAATTGCCATAAAGGTTATTGAAATCAACGCTGGGATTGACCGGATTATTGCAAGGGTAGCTTTTTTTTGCTGGTTTTTTTTTCGGTATGCATGCATTGCTTCAAAATATACGGCCAAGGTTCGCATCCAAAGATTGGTGTATTTGCCTGATGAAAAACTTGGTGCGAACCTAAGTGCAATATCTAGGCAGCACTTAATCCGACGCTCTGTATGAGCTGTGATACTGCCTTCTGTCACGTGGTAGTGGGTAAGAGCCTCATCGAAAACTTCAAAGGGAATGGAACGGTCCTGCAGGATA
>MDSZ01008195.1_pt1 | contig 10044 bp, 7 predicted proteins | sample 811201 | NCBI WGS metagenome assembly MDSZ01 (sample SAMN05326647, study PRJNA326480) | marine metagenome | isolation source: seawater | place: Indian Ocean: North | collected 2010 | reverse complement strand
TTGAGCCATTATTTACAAATATTGGGAGTAAAAAAGAAAATTCTTTTTCTAATGATAGAATTTCATTTACTAAAATCTCAATAGAGTCCTCTTCGTTGTATATCGGTATGATTAAACTGACTAACTTTTCCATATTTCCAAATCAGATATTTTAATCAAATATTCAAAAGTCTTTAGTTCATCAATAGTACCTAAAGATAAAAACTTATCTGTACTATTTTCACATATATCATATGTGTTTGTAAATTTTTCATCTGCAACAAAATCTAAATAGTATTCATTGTTTATTTTATTATCGTTATCAATAATTTCATTTGTAATTTCTTTTGCAATCGATTTTGATTTAAAACTAAATGCTCCAGTAATCATAGACCAATCCTCATCAGGAGGAGATTCTTTAAATAAAGATTTGATAATTTGATGATCAGAGTTGCTTTTAATCCATGCAAATGAACTTTTATCTATTCTAGAATATGGATACCCATCAGCATTCCAAATTAGTGCATCATGGCTAAATGATTCATATATTTTTTCCAAATCAAATTCAAAATAGCTATCACATGGTAAAACAAGTAATGGCTTATCGTTTTCAATTTTTTTAAGTGCCATCCTAAGAGAATCAGCTTGGCCCTTAGTGCTACTAGGAATGATTATTTCATCGTATTTGATAAAATGCTTTTTAATGTTATCTAATAATTTAGTAAGATCTTGTTCGTGTCTTTTAACAACATAAAAATTAATATTCTTTGCAATTTTTAGTAATGAAACATATGAATAGAATGACATTGGATAGTTGTTAATTGGAATAGTTGCTTTTTCTGAATCGTAACCAAATTGTTTTAATCTTGATCCAAAACCGCTAGCTAGTAAAACAATATTGAACTCTTTTTTTGATTTTGTATTTTCTTGATTATTTATATCTTTAAAAATTAATTCTGGTTTAAAGTTGTTATGCCAATAAAGTAAATCTTCATAATCTTGTGGAGTTCCAAATTGAAAAAAATTATCAACATTAAAAGTGTTTACTAATTTTTTATCATTAATTAATTGATTGTAAACAACACTTAAGTAGAGTTCATTCCCTATTAATTCAGTTTTTTCTTCGAACAGATTTAAAATTACATCCTTAAGATAAAGCGAATCAGAGTAGTAGTACATTCCATTTGATACTTCTTCACTCATTGGATCGCCTGTAAACCATTCTTTTTCTTTAACTTTTGTCACAGCATCATTTTTCTTTTTTACATACGCATAGTGATTATTTCGCAGCCTGTGTGGGTGAAAATTAGTATAAGTAAAAATAGTGCCATCAGGTTTAGTTGTATTTAAAAAGGTTTCAAATTCCTTAATTTTAAAGAATGAATAAAAATCACAGTAACTAACAAGAATTCTTTCACTCTTTGAATGATTTTTTATAGCATGATAGAGTGCCCATCCAGGACCTTTATCATGTGGTTCAATACTAATAATATTTACATTTTTGTTGATTTTAATTAATTCATCATAAATTTTTAACTGAGAATTTTCTAGATGATCACTATTGCAAACAAGATCTATATTTTTTATGTCACTCAAAAGATCTAATTGCCAAGACAGTATTGGGATTTTGTTAAATTCTAAAAGGTATTTAGGAGTTTTATAACCCTCTGATACAAATCTTTTGCCAAAGCCAGACATTGGGACGATAAGCCTATCAATCATTTTTTATTCCCAACCTATATTCTTCACTTTCCCAATTTATTAATTTGTTAATTTCTAATGTAGAGATTGGATCTATATCTTCTATTTCAATGCTCTCAAGAAGCTCTATATAAGTAAACAAATTAAGATCAATATTTTTTTCTAAACCAAAGGAAATCACATTTTTGGATTCAAAATAATTTTTGATATCAATATTATTTAAAAATACACTCTGATCAGGTGTAAAGAAAACATTATTTCTGATCTTTTCTTTGTAAAACGTTAAGCTGTTTTTAAGTTTTCTTGTATAAAGATTACTGACTATTTTAAATTTTTCATCTACTGGTTTATCAAAGTGATTAAACAATAAATTTAAATCTTGTTCGATTTCATCAAAAGATTCACCGGATATAATTACACCATGATTTTTTAAAAGAATGATGCTATTTAAATCTCTCTGACTATTAATTTCCATTGAAATTTCCAGACCTGGTTTGAAATAATCAATATATGTAAATAAAGGGTTTTGATTGTAAGAAAAGCCTTTCTTGCATAAGTCAGGTAAGAGATTTACAGGGTGAAAGTGGAATACATATTTATTAGATATTAGAGCATGAAAGTATGTTTCAATCGATGGTCTATACTTTTCATTTTTCTGCATCAATTCTTTTTTAGATAAGACTAAATTTTTGATATTTTTTATTTCAAAATCAAGAAAAGTACTTTCTTTGATGCATTTGTTAACACTATATCCTGATGGGGTAACATAAATTTTATTATTAACTTTAAACGAAAAGTTGCCACCACTGCCTTGAAACAAATTTAAGTTACTTGACAGAGGAATAAATTTGTTTAATTCAGAATTTTTGAATTCTTCCATGGGATTAAGTATAAGATGAGAGAATGAAAAATAAATTGAAATATAATTTATATTCATTTTTGAAAATATTTAATTCACCTTGGGTATGGTTTTTTGTAATTTTAATTTTCTATATATTGTTTCAATCAAACTCATTGAAATCAAATTGGCCAATATGGAACTCTGGGATACAAGACGAAGTTCATACAATTCTATATGGAAATAGAGGAATTTATGGTGGGGAAATTGATCTTAGAATAGCCGCAAGTACCCGAAGGTTTGTACAGATTTTGTCACCAATAGCTATTATTTTTATGAACTCTAAACTAGGAGGAGAACATATAGCTGTTGGCGAGTTTGTTCACGATTATACAGGTTTTAATTATCTTGTCAGAAACCTGGATTATATGGGCATGAAACAGGTAGTTGTAGATTACAACCTCCAAAACTATCGCTATATGTTAGTTTTCTTGAGAAATACAATCTTTATTTTACTGATTTTATTTCTAGCAAAATATTTGTATGACAACTATTCAAAACTTGGAAGCTTATTTTTAATCTATTTTTCAATTTTTAATAATTATTATTTATCAGAATCTAATTATTTTTACACAGATTTTACAAACTACATACTTTACTTTGCACTGTTTTATTTATTTGTATATAAATTTAAAAATAGATTAAGTTTTATATTTGTTTTAAGTATTGTCTCAGCGTTTTTAATTTCTAATACTGTCGCTAATCTTGTATTCATTCCATTTATAGGAATTTATGTAATATTAACTTTTAAACCTAGCCTTAAAGAAATTTCTTTAATTAGCTTTTGTATTGGTATTTTATTTTTAATAATAAACATCAAAGAGTTGGAATACCCAAGAGCGTATTTTGATGAGCAAGTGTGGAATCTTTGGCATTATTCAAATGGACATGGTCATATATATCCAAATGGTTTAGATATGTTCATGAGAATATATGATGTTTCCGGACCATACATAATTTTGTTAGCGATTTCACCTTTGGTAATAATTTTTTGTAAAGATTCTGTTCTTAGAAACTTTGGTATCTTTAATGCTTTGTTTGGTTTGTTAATAATATTTTTTGGTTCAGGTTTGAGGTTTTTTGATCCAAGAAACACATCACTTATATTTGCTGTTGGGATAGTAAATATTTTTTTAATTGTATTTGTTGTCGAACAAAAAATTAATATTGAAAATAATTTACCAGTCTATCTAATGTTGCTTGCTCTATTGTTAAAATTTTCGTTTAGTACAGATTCTTTTAGCAGTAAAGAAATGGACTCTGTTATAAAAGAGAGTTCCTGCAAAAATGTGGCAGTAAGCGAGGTTGATTTGAACTATCCTAGCCTTAGCTCTATATACATTTATGAACCAATCCATGCACAAACTTACTTAGATAATATAAAGGAAGAAATAGATACTAAAGGGTTTGATTGCATTGTTGCGAAAGATGTTGAAATAAACAAACAGCTTTTACATGTTCTCAATTTACAAAAGACAATCGTTTCAGAAGTTTCTGGAAAAATAACAGATTCTGGAAGAGAAAATATAAATTTTAATTTTATAATTGTTGAAAGTAAAAATGATACAGTAAGATATTTGATTCCTAAGAATGTAAAATCTTATGTATCTTTAGGTTCAGAGGTACAAGAAAAAACCGAATTATATTTTGGACTTAATAAAGAATTTGTTCTTGTTTTTAGACAAGGTTCGTATTTATTTTTTCAATCAAATAATTAATTAAGTATTATATATATATGGCTCAAAATGTTATCAAATCAAATAAATCTATTATTGAAGGATGGAGCAAAACTACATCGTCGAAAATGGAAGTATTTTATCCAACAAATAAAAATGAAGTTATAGAATTTTTTCGATTCATTAAAAAAAATAATTTTTCTTCATCAATTATTAGCGGCAAAAGAAGTTATAGCGATAACTACTTAAATACCCATTATGGAATGTCAACAATGAACTTAAAAAAAATCTTTGAAATCGACGAGGTAAACAAGACTATTACTGTTGAGGCCGGAGTGCTTTTTGAAGATTTACTTAAATATTTAGAACAAAATGGTTACTTACTTCCAGTGATGCCAGGCACAGGTAAAGCAACAATCAGTGGTGGCTTAATAAATAATATACACGGGAAAAATGCTTTTAAAAAAGGGTTTATAGGAAATCATATTCAAAGTTTCGAGTTTTTAAATTTTAGTAATTTTAGATATGAAGAAGCAAATAGGAACAAAAACAGTGAATTATTTTATAAAGCTATATCTGGACTAGGCGTAACTGTTGTAGTAAGTGAAGTTACTTTAAATATTGAAAAAAATGAAAATGTGAATATCGAGGAAGATCAAATTAGGTGCGAAAATTTTAAAAGTCTGATTGATAATATCAATCAGAATAAAAATAAGTCTGACTATTTAATAGCGTCGCTTGATTTGTCTAGCCGAACAAATAAAAAATATCTAGCAAAACTTTCATTAGGAAAATTCACAAACACCACAAAAGAAAAAGTTTCATTTAATATATTTAAATTTTTATCTAATCTAAAAATTGTAAGATTTGTATTTCAAATAAATATACTCTATAAAATTGTTGAAGAGTTCTTTGGTTATTATTCTGCCGGAAGAATATTGTTTAAGAAAAAATCACTAAAGAAACTATCCGAATATCACTTTCTAAATGATCATTTCATACCAAATTATAACTTGTTATTTAAAAATGGTTTTTTTGAATATCAGTGCATTATCCCCTTAAAGGATGCAGAATCATTTTTTGATGAATTTAAAAAATTAATTTCAAAATTTAATATCCGTCCACTAATGTCAGGTGTGAAATTATACAAACCCTCAACAGAAAAATTTAATCTTTCATTACAGCTGGAGTGTGAGGCTTTGGCTTTCACTTTTGATTTTCAAAATAGTAAAAATGCTGTTGACTTGTTTAAATTACTTAATAAAAAAGTTATAGATTACAAGGGAAAGGTTTACTATGCAAAAACAGCCTGTCTTAACTATGATGATTTTTCTGAAATGTACGGAGAAACAAATATTGATGAATTGAAAAAGATTAAAAAAGAATATGACCCTGACAATTTAATTACTAATAATTTATTCGATAGAATAATTAACAATAACAAGACTTACTATTATGACTACTAGTAAATGAATAATTTTAAAGAAATAAAAAGTTTTTATAAAAACAACATAAATGAGCAACTTTTTTTTGCTTTTAAAATTTTAGGCCTTGATAATTTAGACTATGTCTCTAGCAAAGGTATGTTTATCCACCTAGAAAATGGGAAAAAAATTTATGATTTTACTTCTGGTTTGGGCGTATTAAACCTAGGACATAATCACCCAAAAATAAATGAAGTAGAAATGAATTGCATAAAAAATGATACGCTTGATATATTAAAAATTGGTGTAAATAAACAGCAAGCTTTGCTTGCGCAAAAGCTTGCTTCTTTATTGCCGGGAAATTTAAATAAAGCTTTTTTCTCTGCATCTGGGGCAGAAGCTAATGAGGCTGCTTTGAAAATTGTAATGATGAATACAAAAAAGAGAAAATTTTTGACTTTTAAAGACTCTTACCATGGTAAAACATTAGGATCGTTATCTGTTACAGATGCTGAAAATTATAATGATAATTTTCTTTTAGGGCTTCCAAGAGAAAATATATTAACTGCTGAATTTAATTCAATTAAATCTGTTGAAAAAATAATTAATGAAAATTCTGATATTGCGGCAGTAATCATTGAACCCATACAAGGTCAAAAAATAAACGTGGGGGAAGAAGAATTTTTAAAAAACTTAGTAGACCTCTGTAAGAAAAATGACATTATAACTATTTTTGATGAAATCAAAGTTGGAATGGGAAGAACAGGTTATTTATTTTCATTTATGGAATACGATTTAGAACCAGATATATTGACAATCTCAAAATCTCTGGGAGGAGGAACTAGAGCAATTGGTGCAATGATTACTACTAACAAGCTCTTTAAAACTGCCTATGGTACCCGTGCGACAGCAGCTCTTCACTCTACAACATTTGGCGGAATTGGAACAACATGCGAAGTTGCAATCGAATCGCTGAAAATTATATCCGATAGCTTATTTTTGGAAGATGTAAGAAAAAAAGGAGATTATTTTGTTAGTGAGCTACAAAAGCTACAGAAAGAATTTCCAAAAAAGATTAAAAATATCCTAGGTAAAGGTTTATTTTTAGGAATCGAATTAATCTTTCCAGCAGAAAGTTTGAAAAGTTCATTAAATAACAAAATAATCAAAACACGAGATCAGTTTTTTATTGCTTCAATAATCAACGCTTTATACAAAAATCATGATATATTATCTTCATTTGCACCTTCATCACCTGAGGTTTTAGATATATGTCCCCCGCTTATTGTTGAATATGACGATATAGATTATTTTATTGATTCATTAAGGAGTGTTTTGAGTAAAAATTTTATCAAACTTGGTAACGATGTTATTAAAAATCTAGTTTGAAAATATTATAATTCCTAGGTTGTGTTGATTAACTTCTTCAAAGACTATATCAAATTTTAATTTAAATAATTCTGAATATCTTGGCGAAACATAAATTATGTTTACATGTCTTGGATAAAGGTCAATAGAATTAACAATATTGTTTACTACGTGTTGCATAGTTTCGACACCAAAAGGATCATAAAAAAAGAATAAGTTATCATTTTGTTCAACTTCATAATCTTTGGCGTCAATATTAAATAAGCAAAAATTATCAAATTTTGATAAATTTAATTCTGTAATCTGTATTAGTTTTTTTGATAATTCAACGCCTTTTGCAAATTTAATATTTTTATCTAAGAAATATTCCATAACTCTTCCCGCGCCAGACCCAAAATCTACAAAGTTAATATCTCTCATGTTTAGATTAATTTTTTTTGATGATTTACTTAGCAAAAAGTAAGGAGCAGGAATGTATTCTATAAATTCTTCTCCATCTTTAAGTTTGTAATCAAGTTCTTTATTTCTAATACCAAACAGAGTTTTTGAATTAAATTTAATGTTGTATATAGTTTCAAAACAAACGAACTTTAGAATATTCTTTAGTCCCCAATATGAGATTTTTTTTAATACAGTTGTTAATAAATTTAAAATATTTTTCATAAAACATTCCTCTTGCAACAATAGTGACTTTTTTTATTCAATTTGTCAATATTGAGAATCGTTAAATTAAGTTATGGTCCTCATATTTGTAATTTAGTACCAAATATATAGTCATAATTAGAAGGTAAAAATGACCCGTACCCTGATTCAGGATAAAATGTGTTCTCTCCAAAATATATTTTTTTATTATGAAAATAAAGATCTACTCTAATAAATTTAAAGTTTTGACTTTTTGCTGTTGTTTCCGCGATATCAAGCATTTTTTCTAATTCACTTGGTTTTTCTAATAGGTCATGGTCGTAAGGATATTTTAAAGTTAAGTTTTCAATTTTTTTCCATTGGGTGTCGTAATAAGATCTTACGTGATTAGTAAATCTATTTCTATCTACTTGAATATACTCTGCTTTTCCGTTAAAACAAAATATTTTATAATCAACTAAATTTTTATAGTCATCTAAGAGCTTCTCTGTAAATACTTTTTTATTAATGCGTGAATAGTGTAATTCTCTTCCGTGTTTGTAAAAGTTTGAATTTAAACTAGCTCTGATTAATTTTTCTACCTCTTCATAATTGTAAGTATGTTCTTTATCAAATATAAAAATATTTCCTGAATCAAAATTTGTCTTAAGAACAAAATTATCGTAATTTTTTAGCTGATCTTTGAATGGTCTAGCTAAATCTAATATACTTAAAGTTTTAATTATGTAATCCTCTCCAATTAAATCTGACATAATATTTTTTACTTTTATTTTGTCTGCATATTCTGATTTAATATCTGTGTCATCATAAATTTTTAAAAAGTTAATCTTTTCATTAAATGAAACAGGATTTTTAAATGAATTTATTGATTTAAAGTACTTGAAAAACTTAATTCTAATAAAAATTTTATCCGGAATCGATTCCTTTAATTTAGTGTAAGTTTTTTGTAACATTCTATTTTCTTGTCTTTATATATAATAGTAAAAATCTTTTCCCACAAATAAATTGATGAGACTAAAAAAACTAAAATAGCTTTAGTAGGAGATATTAAAAATGAAAAATAGGAATAAACCAATTAAATTCTTTTTTACATTTGCTTTGTTGACACTACTTATTAAACCAGTTTATTTATTTGATATAGATTCTCTTGGTAGTAAAGGAGATGATCTTTCGTACTGGATTCATTCAGCAACTCTGGCATTTGATTTTGATATAGATTATTTGGAAGATCATAATTATAACTCGGGAACATACAATGAATTAACAAATGCTCCTTCACATCCGCCTGGTGCTGGATACCTTGCATCCCCATTTGTTTTTGTCTTTAGTACTCTAGATAAATTAAGTGATGACTTGTTTGACAGACTAAATCCAGTTGGATCTTTTGCGTATTTAGGTTATTTTTTTTCTACACAGCTGTATACATTACTTGGATTTTTCATGCTAAATAAATTATTCTTATTTAATAAACATACTAAATTCAAACTTAGTATTTTTACATTGACTTACCTATCTACATTAGTTCATTTTTCTTCAACTCGATTTTTGATGTCACATTCTTATGAATTTTTTTTGGTTTGTTCGTTGTTATATTTATTTGAAAAAAATACAGAATTCACATCTAGAGACTTTAAATGTGCTTTGTTAATGTTTTTTTTATTATCTATAACAAGACCTGCCACATTCATAATATCTTTATGCTTGATTTTGATTCACAAAGATAAAATAGTTTTTAGATTAAAAAATTTAGGAAATTTGTTAACATTTTCAATTTTTGGTTTAGTTTATGTTTTATTGTCTAAGTCAATTTATCAAACAAACTCAATTTTATTAGATCTATCATCTAATAAAACAACAGCTGGTTATGTAGACCTATTAAACATTCAGAATCTACTTGATGGATTATTAAAATTACCAAATTTATTTTTTTCAAGCTCTGGTGGCTTAATTTGGAGCACGCCAATAGTTTTTCTTGGTGTTATTTGCTTTGTATTAAATCAAGTAACTAGAAGGGAGCTCAGGTACAATCAATTATTTTTTTCTATTTTGTATATTCTTGGTTTCTTTATTGTAGCAATGGTTTGGCAAGGTAGAGAAGTGGCTTATGGTCAGAGATTATTTATCGGTCTTCTTCCTTATGCCTCATATCAAGTTGCAAAATTTGTAAACAACAAAGTTCATCATAAGATAATTTTATTATTTGTTATCACAAGCTATTTACATTATTTATTTTTATATTCATCTGACATTTTAACTTTGAGGGCGGGTTATTCTCTTTGGGGAACATATTTAGATTTTGCTGCCGAAGAATATACCTTAAACTTAATTAATCAATTATTTAATATCCAAAATTATT
>MDSZ01182257.1_pt1 | contig 10045 bp, 13 predicted proteins | sample 811201 | NCBI WGS metagenome assembly MDSZ01 (sample SAMN05326647, study PRJNA326480) | marine metagenome | isolation source: seawater | place: Indian Ocean: North | collected 2010 | reverse complement strand
ATACCCTGATGCTACAAATCCTGGTACTTTATATAAAAATAGAATGGATATGGAAAATGTAAAACGTTTTGATAAATTATGTTTTATGGATGCTGCTGAAGAGTTAGGAATGTTTAATCAGATAAAAAATGAAGAAGCATAAAAAACCATGGGGGTATTATAAGATATTATTTGAAAGTGATACATGTAAAGTAAAACAAATACTAGTTAAACCTGGTGAAAGATTAAGTTATCAATATCATCATAAGAGAAGTGAAGTATGGACAATAGTGAAGGGCGAAGCTTATATGTTGTTAGATGATGAATTAAGCTTACATACATATGGGGAAACAATTTTAATACCTCAGGGGATAAAACATCGAGTTGAAAATAAAGGACAAGACGACTTAGTATTTATAGAAGTTCAACATGGATCTTATTTTGGAGAAGATGATATAATTAGAATAGAAGACAAATATAATAGAAAAAGTTATGAAAATTAGTTACGCAATTACAGTATGCAATGAGCATAAAGAATTAGACAAATTATTAACATTTTTATTTAAACATAAAAGACCAGAAGATGAAGTTGTAGTTCAAAGAGATAATGGAAACGCAACAGAAAAAGTATGGGATATATGTGAAAAATTTGAAAGTAAACAAGCGAGTGAATATAAACATATTTCACAAGCATTAGATAAAAATTTTGCACAATATAAAAATCATTTAAATAAAAATTGTGATGGAGATTGGATATTCCAAATAGACGCAGACGAAATTCCAAATGAATATTTAGTAAAAGCTTTACCATATATTTTAGAAGCAAATGATGGGATAGAAGCATATTGGGTACCTAGAGTAAATACGGTAGCTGGTATTACTGACGGACATATTGCTAAATGGGGCTGGAAATTAAATGAAGATGGTTGGGTAAACTTTCCTGATTGGCAAATGAGAATTTACCAAAATAAGGAAGAAATATATTGGATAAAACCAGTACATGAACAGTTAAAAGGTTATACTAAATTTACAAATCTACCAGCAGAAGAGAAATTTTCATTATACCACCCAAAAGATATAGGAAGACAAGAAAAACAAAACGCATTTTATGAAACAATATGATAACTAACTGTATATCCACTTATAATAATTTAGAGTATTTAAAATTAGCTATAGAATCAGTTCGTGAAAATAGTTATTATAAAGATTCCCCATTTATTATCCACGCTGAAAATTGTACAGATGGTACAGATGAATGGTTAAAACAAAATGCTAAAAAATATAATTTAGAATATTATATAGATAAAAACGAAATACCTTTAGGTATTGGGGGTGGAATGAATTTTTGCGCCGATAAAGTAAAAACAGAATTTATAAACTTTCTTCATTCTGATTTTTATGTATCTAAAAATTGGGATATCGAGTTATTAAATTTATTTAATAAATATCCCAATATCCCTATGATGGTATTTAGTCATAGAGTTCAACCAAATATTTTTAATGAAGAACCAGGCAGACCAGGTACTCATATAGTTCCCAAACATGAATTTGGAGAATATTATCATAATTTTAATAAACAATATTTTTTAGATTGGTGTGATGAATTTTCTAAACTAAATAATTTTGAAATAAGAAAAGGTGAAGGTGTAAGTGGGTTAATACGAAAAACAGATTGGGATATGGTAGGGGGAAACGACCCTTTATTTGCACCTGCTAGTTGGGATGATGATGATTTATTTTTAAGAATGCAATTAAAAGAAATCAAAATAGTTTTAACAAGTAAATCAGTTATATATCATTTTGGTGCTAGAGGGAGTCATTTTACTAATGATGATTTCACTCAAAGTTCAGAAAGACAAAGAAAAGCAGAAAAAGCAAACACTAAAAAATGGTTAACTAAATGGAATAAATACCCTGAAAAAGATAATGTAGGTTTTATTAAAACAGAGGGGATGAAAATTATAGAATCTTATGAGGGAAAGTACAAATAATTATTTTATATTTGCTTCTGATAAAAGAGCATATCTAGATACTATTAACGTAGTTAAAGAACTTAAAAAAAGAAAACTAAATTACTTTTTTTTATTTAGTGAAGAACCTTCTACTCAATTTCCAAGTCAAGGATTAAATACTTTTAGTTATGATACTAATATGGATATGGAAAATCCTATATACTACGATAGTATTAAATGTAATTTACCTTTTAAACCTAATATTGTTATTTTAACTAGAGAATCTTGGCAACCACAACAATCTATTATCCATGAATTTAAAATCAAAGGCAGTATCATTACTTGTATAGAAAACGCTACTTGGGTTATAGGAACTATCAAATCAAGATTAGAAATAATTTCTAGATTTAAATACCCCACTAACTGTATTGATATATTTTTTGAAAATTCACAATGGAGTTTAGATACAAAAAACATATGTGGCTGGTACGATTTTAAATCTGTAATAGTAGGAAATCCTAAATATGACCACATTAATCTTTCTCCTACAAAAACTACTGATATATTAGTTTTTGGCACTATGGAAAAAGAAGCTAAAATAAATGTTTATAAAATATTAAAACATTTAACAACTACAAACTCTAAAATATATTATAGACCCCACCCAGGTGAAATAGAAGCCAATCCTAATTTACATATAGATGGGGTAGATATTATTTTTGATGAGTTTAAAGTACCAGAAATAGCTTCAAAATGTAATTACCATTTAGGTAATATAGGAGCATCTGCTTATTATTCAGTATTATTTAATAAAATTTTTATTTCCATAGATCAAATAAGATTAGATGATTTAAATATAGATTTCTTTAAAGGTAAAGAATATGATTTTTGGGCCCCTCTTATAGATGTTAATTCTTGGGATAAATTTGTTAATAAAGTTGGTTTAAATAGAATAAAACAATTAAAATTAAGATTAGAAGATGTAAAAAAAGATATTATACCTTATAATTCTAATTTAGATTTTTTACATCAAAACAATAAACCAATTAATAGTAAATTTTTTGATGATTTTAATGACAAAAACGCATCAAAAAGAATAGTTAATTATTTAGAAAATTTATGAAAATATTTGTAGACATAGATGAAACTATATGTTTTTATGAAGGAGAAAGAAATTATCCTGATGCTAAACCTAATTTGGCTAACATAAAAAAAATTAATACATTATATGATAATGATAATGAAATAACTTATTGGACAGCTCGTGGTTCTGTAACAGGGATTGATTGGTACGATGTGACAAAAAACCAATTAAAAGAATGGGGGTGTAAATATCATCATTTAAGTGTAGGTGAAAAGCCTCATTATGATTTATTAATTTGTGATAAAACTAAACGAATAGAAGAAATATGAAAAAAACATATATTATAGCTGAAATAGGAATAAACCATCAAGGAGATATAAACATAGCTAAAAGACTTATAGATATAGCAGCTGCGTCAGGATGTGATGCTGTAAAATTTCAAAAAAGAAATCCCGACGTCTGTGTGCCTGAAGAACAAAAATCAAAACCTAGAAAGTGGCAAGGTAAAGACATGACTTATTTAGAATATAAATATAAAGTTGAGTTTGGAAAAGAAGAATATGATGAAATAGATAGATATTGTAAGCAACAAGGTATCGCGTGGTCAGCTAGTCCATGGGATCTAGATTCATTAGAATTTTTAATGCAATATGATCTTCCATTTATTAAACTTCCTTCAGCAATGTTAACAAACGATAAATTGTTAAAAGCATGTAAAAATACAAATAAAAAAGTAATCATAAGTACAGGAATGAGTACTTTAGGAGAAATAGAAAATGCTGTAAATATATTAGAGGGACATGAAAGAAAACATTTATATGCTTTATTACATTGTAATTCAACATATCCTGCTCCTTTAGATGAGTTAAATTTATCCGCTATTCAAACATTAAAAAATAAGTTCCAATGTGAAGTTGGGTATTCAGGTCATGAATTTAGATTAGGGACATCTGTAGCAGCTGTTTATTTAGGAGCAACAATAATAGAAAGACATATCACATTAGATAGAACAATGGAAGGTTCAGACCACATGGCATCAATAGAACCCCAAGGTTTATTTAAATTAGTTAGTGGTATTAGAGAATTAGAAATAGCTTACGGAGATGGAATAGTTCAGGTAACTGAATCAGAAAAACCAGTAAGGAAAAAATTAAGAGGATAAGTATGTTAGATTCTTATAGAACACAAGATCCTTTTGAATATAGTTTTACTTGTTCCACTATAGATTATTTAGAATCTATGTTTACTAGTGTATTAACTTATTATAATGGTATAGGATCTGGTGATTTTATATTTAATAATGAAATCATTTATAGAAAACCATTAAGCTTTAAAAAATATCAAAACTCAGAAATATTGATATTGGGTGGGGGTCCTACTACAAAAAAAGTATTAAAGAATACACCTAATATAAAATATGATTATGTATGGTCTGTTAATAATTTTTATTTAAATAAATCTCTACCAAAAATAGATCTAGCTGTTTTAGGTAAAGAACCTAATAAATTTGATTCTAAACTAATCAATTATATTAAAGAAAATAAAACAAATATAGTTTTTGAAGAAGCAAAAGATAATAGAAATGGAGAAGAAAACATCCAATCTTTATTCCCAAACCAAACAGCTTGGTATAACACAAGATACCAATCGAAATTAGGCATAGGTGTAAGAATAGTAATATTTGCTATTATGTTAGGTATTAAAAAAATATCTATAGCAGGTATAGATGGGTACACTATAAAAGGAGATAATGATCATGCTTTTGAACCTAATAAATCTTTACCTTCTTGGGGGTTAAATGAAAAACAAACATACGAACTAATGGGGAGACAGTTTAAAATATTTTGGGAATATATAAAATATTTACAAAATTCTTATGAATTTGAGATAATAAATTTAGGAGAAAATTACCCAGAAATAAATCAATTATCATCAATAACAAAAACTATATAGTGAAGAATCTAAATGACATATTATTTATAATACAAGCAAGGTTAAATTCTCAAAGAGTACCTAATAAAATGTTAAAATCTATAGGAGGAAGTAATTTGTTTGAAATATCTATAGATAAAATTTTAAATTCATCTATCATTCCCAAAAATAATTTCTATGTCTCTGTTTATGAACAAGAATTATTAAATATAGCCAATAAAAAAGGAGTTAACGTATATAAAAGAAGTTACGAATCTGCAAATAACGATAATAATCTTCAAAAAATATATGAATGGCACGATAAGTTGCCTTTTAAATATGTTATAAAAATTAATGGGTGTTCTCCTTTACTTAAAACAAAAACTATAGATGGTTTTGTGAGAGAATTTATAAATCAAAAAGAAGAAAATTTATTTGGGGCTATAAAGACACAAGACTACTACTGGAATAAAGAAGGCAAGTTAATAACTCCATGGCCCCAAGACCAGACAATAATGAATACTAAAGCTGTAGAAGTGACCTATAAAGCAGCTCATGTTTTATATGCCTCTCGATTAGATCTAATCTCTCAAAATAAATTTATGGGGGATTTTAACACAGAAAATGGTATAAAATTATATCCTATGGATGAATTAGAATGTTTTGATATAGATTATGATTGGCAATTTAATATAGCAAAAAACTTAATAAAAAATAAATAATGAATACATTTAGTTACTTAAAAGACAAAATACTAAAAGCAGAGTTTGAATATTCTCCTTTTAAACATATAATTATAGATAATTTTTTCAATGAAGAACATTTCAATGAAATTATAAAAAACGATCAAATTCATTTTGAAGAATCATCAGACACAGAAAGCATGATCAATACTCTTTTAAAAAAAGGATATGGAATACAACAATTCCCTGGATGTAGTGAAAGTGTAAGCGAATATTTACATTCATTAAAAAATGACATTTGGCCTACTGAAAGAAACGGTACCCCTATAGAAAGTTTTGGTATAACTTTTAGGTTAAATAAATTTAATTCTGATTTTTTAAAATCAGTAGTAGAATATTTAAACGGTGATGAATTTCATAACGCATTAAAAAATAAATTCGATTTACAAGACAAAACAAGTATAATAACTGCTTATCAAAAAAATCTATCTAAATATGAGATAAGCCCCCATCCAGATACTCGACGTAAAGCTCTTACTTATTTAATTAATATTAATAAAAATTCTTCTATAGATGAAGAACAAGTACATACCCATTTATTAAGTTTTAAACCAGAATATGAATATGTAAAAGAAGAATGGGAAACAAAAACACAATATGATAGATGTTGGGTCCCTTGGAGTTGGTGTGATACTATAAAAACAGTTAATAAAAATAATTCTATAGTTTTATTTGCTCCCTCAAATGATACATTACACGCTGTTAAATTAGATTATGACCATAATAAATTTCAAAGAACCCAATTATATGGAAATTTAATGTATCCAGGTGTACCTTCTAAACCCCAAAGAAATTATAAAAATTTAGTAAAATGAAGTGGGGACATATAGGTTCATATAATAGAAATTTAGGAGATAATATAGCTCTATTAAATGTTAGAAATGAATTTAATAAATATATTAACAACATAGAATGGGTGAGTTTAGATATCCACGATATTTTTTGGGCACGTGGTAACAACCCACAATTCACAATTAATTTCATAAATCAACATAATTTTGATGGTTTAATAATAGGTGGTGGAGGTCTTATAGAATATAAAGGATATGAACATCATCAAACCCACTATAAATTACCTTTTAATAAAGAAATACTAACCTCTTTAAATTGCTCTGCATATTTTATAGGATTAGGGATAAATTATTTTAGAGGGCTAGAAGGTTTTTCGGATAAAGCAAAACAGTCATTAAAAGAAACTATAGAATATTCAAAATACTTTTCATTAAGAAATGATGGTTCATTAAAAATTTTAAAAGAATTAGGATTAAACTCTAAAAAAGTAAAAGAGATACCTGATCCTGGTTTAATATATAGTTTTGAAAAAACAAAAAATTATATTAACAAAAATAATTATATACAACCCTCTTTTAATTCTAATGAGGAAATAAATATTAATAGATTTAAAAGTAAATCTAACATAGAATTATTAATAAATTTTAGTGACCAAAACAAATTAACAGCAGTCCCCCATACTCCTAAAGATTATAAATATTTTAAAGATTTTTTATTTGATAAGAATGAATTACAAAGCATGTTAAATTTCAATTATACAAGTGAATTAGTTAAAGTTTATTTGAATTTTGATTCATTAATAGCTATGAGAGGACATGGGCAATTAATATCTATAGGGTTAAATATCCCAGGTTTATATTTAAGTACTCAAGATAAAGTTAGAGATTTTTCGTTATTAAATGGATTTGAAGATTATAATATAGATATAGAAGAAGATAATTGGTACAAAGATCTTAAATATAAATATAATAAAATCTTAAATGATAAGGATTATTTAAATAATTGGTATAAAATCCGTAATAAAAATATTATTAATTATAAAAACCAAATAACAAAAACAATAAAAGATATTAAAGATGGATTGTAGAATATGTAAAACAAAATCAATACCTTTATTTACAGCTAACAATACATATAAATGTGGTAATTGTGGTCATGTTTATATAGATTTTAAGGGTGATGGGTTAGGCTATCATAAAGATGAATATAGAACAAAGGGACATGGTACTAGAGTTAATAATGAAATAAATAATGGATTATTTACTCAAGATTTTCATAATGCCCGCAAAACAATATGTGAAAATAGAATCAAAAAAATCCAAAACGAAATACACGATTCAAATACAATGCTTGATATAGGCGCAGGGGGTGGAACTTTTGTAAAAATGCTTAAAGACAAAATACCATCAATAGAATGCCAGGAGATAAGTGAAATATGTATTAATAATTTGGGTAAAGAGGGTTTTGTTATATATAAGGGTGATTTTAATGATATAAAATTTGATAAAAAATATGATTTAGTAACATGTTGGCATGTATTAGAACATTTAAAAGATTTAGAGGGATTTGTTAAAAATGCAATTAATGTTACCAAAAAATATTTAGTAATAGAAGTACCAATAAATAGAAGAATTAACGATCCTAATATAGGAAATTGGGATGGTCATTACCATTATTTTTCTAAAGATTCATTAAGATTATTGTTTAAAGAATCGTTTGATTTTATTAGATTAGAAGAAGGAGTACAAAGCCCCGCTTTACTAGCAATTATGAAAAAAAAATAAAAATGAAATTAAATTATAAAGAATATTATAACCACTGTAAAACTATATACAAAGGAGATTTTAAAGGAGCTCACCCATTAAATAAATTAACAACTTTAATATATACTCCTGAAAGTGATAAATTTCCATTCCCCCCAAATTATAAAAACACAATAAAAACTATATCAAATTATGTATCAAATAAGTTAGATACAAAAACAGATTTATTTGATCCTAATCATCAAAATATTGTTAAAGTAAATAACCATTATGATTGTAAAGAGATAGCTGAATTAGGAAACTATTTTGGGAAATTTTTAGAAGAAAACACATATAACTGTCCATGTATAGTTGAAGCAGTATTAGTATATCAAAGTCTCCCTAACAAGATAGAAAGGGCGTCATGGCTGTGGCATTATGATAATAATGTCAATGAACAGCTAAAACTTATGGTATATTTAAACGATGTTAAAGAAAATACTGGTGCTTTTGAAGTTTTGTATAATGGAAAAGATGGAAAAAAATCAGACACAGATATTGCGGGTAGTAGAGTCCCTCCTTCTCATATAGAAAAATATGTAAATGAAGGTTATAAAATAACTCCTATAGTAGGGCCCGAAGGTACTTTTTGTATTTTTGACCCAAACTGCATTCATAGAGCTACAACCCCCGAATCTCTCCCTTATAGAATAGCTATGGTGTATAATTTTAGGCCTTACCATAAAAATATAGATAATAGAGTAAATAAAACTTTTACCAAAACATGGAGTAATTTAGATAACATAAAAGTATTTAACACAAAAACAGATTAAAATATGAACTTTAAAGAATTAAACCTAAATACAGCATTAAACGGTGCTTTTGGGCATGAAGTCCAGGTAAAATGGAATGAATGGAACAAATATTATGAACATAGGAAATCAAATTATCCTGTAGAGTTAGATGATGATGTTCTTAAAATAACAAATGAAGTAAAAACAAAAGGGTATGTTATATTAAAAAACTTTTTTGATAAAAAATTATTAAAAAAATTAAATGATGAAACTCAATCTTTAATAAAAGAGGGCAAACTACAAAAAAGTATGGGTGGGTCTGGAGTAGGCCCTGAAAAGGAAATACGCAATTCCTGCCTTTGGACTACTATAGATCAACCTCAGTATAATGTTGATAGCTTTTTTGACGTAGCTTTTCATGATAGTTTGGTTACAATAGCAGCTCATTATTTTGGTTGCCTCCCAGCATTTGGAACTTGTAATTTAAGAAAAAGTTATGTAAATGATCTAAAAGAAGATCATACTCAAATATACCATCAAGACCCCAATAGTCCTGATTTCATCAAAATGTTTTTTTATTTAAATGATGTAGATGAAAAGGGTGGACCTTTTTGTATAGTAGAAGGAAGTCACAAAAATAAATTTGAAGGGTGTTATAGTAAATATAGATGGGATACAGAAGAAATAAACTCCATTTATGGTAAAGATAAAATAAAATACTTAACAGCAAATGTAGGTGATTTAATAATAGCTAATACTAATTGCTTTCATAGAGGGACTAAACCATATTCATCCGATAGAACTATGCTTACTTTAGATTGGGTTATTCATCCCGAAGATTTTAAACAACCTGTTTTTAAAATAAAAACAGAAAAGGTTAACAACACACCTGAATGGAAACGACCCATTTTTGATTATTTAATAAAAGCTTAATATGGAAAAAATATCATTTTGTATACCAAGTAAATCAAACCTAAGATACCTAAAAACATGTATACCTTCAATACGTAAAAACGCTTACAGAAACGATCATGAAATTATTGTATTT
>MDSZ01153428.1_pt1 | contig 10045 bp, 10 predicted proteins | sample 811201 | NCBI WGS metagenome assembly MDSZ01 (sample SAMN05326647, study PRJNA326480) | marine metagenome | isolation source: seawater | place: Indian Ocean: North | collected 2010 | reverse complement strand
GAAACAGGATTAAGATATGAGCAACCTATTGGAAACTTTTGAGAAAAAACAAATTGAAAAATTAACTGGAAAAAAACGTATTCCTACTTTTCGTCCTGGAGATACTTTAAAAGTTACAATAAGAATCACAGAAGGTGACAAATCAAGACTACAAGCTTTTGAAGGGATGTGTATTGCCAGAAAAAATAAATCAGTAAATTCTAATTTTACAGTTAGAAAGCTATCTCATGGCGAAGGTGTTGAAAGAGTGTTTCCTCTGTTCAGCCCAATAATAGAAAAAATTGAAGTTGTTCGTAAAGGAGATGTAAGAAGAGCTAAACTATACTATCTTAGAGATAGAACAGGTAAGAGCGCACGTATAGCAGATCGTGATAGAGGAGATGAGGCAGATCAATATGCAATAATTGAGGAAGCTACTCCTGAGGAAACTAATACAAATGAAAATCAACAAACTGAAGCACCAGCAAAAGCAGAAGCTGAAGCACCAGCAGAAGCAGAAGCAGAAGTGCCAGTAGAGACTGAAGCTCCGGTTGAAGCTGATAAAGCTGTTGAAGAGGACAAAAAAAATACGGATGAGTCATCCAAGTCCTAAAACTCTATTCGATAAAATCTGGTCACACCATCTTGTTAATAGCCAAGATGATGGCACATGTCTGATTTATATTGATCGCCATTTAGTTCATGAAGTTACAAGTCCTCAAGCTTTTGAGGGTCTAAAAAATAACAAAAGAAAGGTCAGACAACCATCTTTAACTTTAGCTGTCCCAGATCACAATGTTCCCACAACAAATAGAACTTTAGGGATCAAAGACAAAGATTCAAAAATTCAAATTGAAACATTAATAAAAAACTGTAACGACTTTAAAATACCGTTTTTCTCTATTGAAGATGAAAGACAAGGGATAGTTCATATAATAGGCCCAGAACAAGGATTTACTCTTCCTGGAACCACACTGGTTTGTGGCGATTCCCATACTTCTACTCATGGAGCATTTGGATCTTTAGCTTTTGGAATTGGTACATCAGAAGTTGAACATGTTCTATCTACGCAAACTTTATTAACCAGACCAGCCAAAAATTTTTTAATAAAATTTAATGGAAAACTTGGCAATGGAATAACTTCCAAGGATATAATTCTCCATTTAATTGGTAAAATTGGAACAGCAGGAGGAACTGGTTTTGTATTTGAGTATGCTGGTGATGTAATTAAAAACTTGTCAATTGAAGAAAGAATGACAGTTTGTAATATGTCCATAGAAGCAGGTGCTAGGGCTGGGCTTATTAACCCTGATGATAAAACATTTGAATATCTGAGAGAAAAACCATTATCACCTAAAGGAGAAAAATGGGATGAAGCAATTACCTACTGGGAAAGCCTTAATAGTGACAAAGATGCAATGTATGACAAGACGGTAGAGATAAATTCCTCAGAAATCCAACCACAAGTAACCTGGGGAACAAGTCCAGAAGATGTCGTTGGGATTAATTCAAGAGTTCCTAACCCAGAAAATTTTAGTAGCTTAGAAAAAAAAAAGTCTGCTAAGCGATCACTAGAATATATGGGTTTAACACCAGGTCAATTAATGACTGACATTGAAATTGATACTGTGTTTATTGGTTCTTGTACAAATGGGAGAATAGAGGATTTGAGAAATGCTGCTAATATTTTAAAAGGAAAAAAAATAAACAATAAAATTAGAGCATTTGTAGTACCAGGCTCAGGTTTAGTTAAAAAGCAAGCTGAAAATGAAGGTCTTCACAAAATATTTTTAAAATCAGGTTTTGAATGGAGAGATCCTGGTTGTTCAATGTGTTTAGCAATGAATGCAGATAAACTTAAACCACAAGAGAGGTGTGCTTCAACTTCCAACAGAAATTTTGAAGGTCGTCAGGGAAGAGGAGGAAGAACACATTTAGTTAGTCCAGAAATGGCAGCGGCGGCGGCTATCAAAGGAAAACTTTTTGACGTTCGTAAAATTTAGTATGGAAAAGTTTTCATCAGTTAAGGGAGTTACTGCAATAATTGAGTTATCAAATGTCGACACAGATATGATCATTCCAAAACAATTTTTAAAAACAATAAAAAGAGATGGTCTTGGCAAAGGGTTATTCTATGAGATGAGGTTTGATGAAAAAGGAAAAATGATAAAGAAATTTGTTTTAAATCAAGAGCCTTTTAATAATTCAAAGATACTAATTTCTTATGAAAATTTTGGTTGTGGTTCATCAAGAGAGCATGCTCCCTGGGCTCTACTTGATTTTGGAATAAAAGTCATAATTGCCAAAAGTTTTGCAGACATTTTTTACAATAATTGTTTTAAGAATGGTATTTTACCAATCATATTATCTGAAAAACATATGAATAGTCTTGTAAGTCAAGTCAAGTCCGGTGAAAACATTCTAGAAGTAAATTTGCTCAAACAAAAAATTAAAAATAAAAATATAAGTTATTCATTTACAATTGATTCTTACAAAAAGGATCGTCTTGTAAATGGTTGGGATGACATAGACCTAACATTGAAAGAAGAAAATAATATTGCAAAGTTTGAAAAAGAAAAAATAAGGAACTGGATTATGCCAGAACATGATAATGAGTAAATCTTTAAAAATAGCTCTTCTTCCTGGAGATGGAATAGGCAATGAAATCTCTGTAGAATTAATAAAAGTACTTAACTGGATAAATAATAATACAGATCTTAATATTAACTTAATTGAAGAAATTGTTGGTGGCGCATCCATAGATAAATATGGGACACCTTTATCTGACAAAACTTTTGAAGCAATCTCGAAAACTGATGCAATAATTTTAGGAGCTGTTGGAGGACCTAAATGGGAAGGACTTTCCTTTGAAAAAAGACCAGAGAGAGGCTTGCTGAATATAAGAAAAAAACTAGACCTTTTTGCTAACTTTAGACCAGCAATTGTTTTTGATGCATTAATTAGTTCATCATCTCTAAAAGCAGATATTATTCGAGGTTTAGATATATTAATTATTAGAGAGCTAACAAGTGGTATCTATTTTGGTGAGCCAAGAGGAATTGAAAAAATTGGCAAAGATGAATTTAAAGGGTTCAACACCTTAATTTATACTTCTAAGGAAATAGAAAGAATAGCTGAAATTGCTTTTAAATCAGCATTATCAAGATCCCGAAGACTATGTTCTATAGATAAAGCTAATGTTCTTGAATCAACAGAGTTATGGAGAGATGTAGTCACAAAAGTTTCCAAAAAATATCCTGAGGTAGAGTTATCTCATATGTATGTAGATAACGCATCAATGCAACTTGTGAGAAAACCAAATCAATTTGATGTGATAGTAACTACAAATATGTTTGGTGATATATTATCTGATTGTGCTTCAATGTTAACAGGTTCCTTAGGAATGCTTCCATCAGCATCAATTGGAAAAAAAGTTGATGGAATATGTAACGCAATGTATGAACCAGTTCATGGATCTGCACCAGATATCTCTGGAAAAGGAATTGCTAACCCTTTTGCAATGATTCTAAGTATGGCGATGATGTTTAAATATTCATTTAATAGAAATGATCTTTTTATGTTAATAAACAAAGTAATTAATTCTATACTTAAAAAAGGTTATAGAACAAAAGATATCTTTTCATCGAATGAGAAACTTGTATCAACCAGTGAAATGGGTGATTTAGTTGTGGAGGAATTAGCTAATGAAAAAATATAATGTTGCAGTCATTGGTGCGAGTGGAAATGTTGGTAGAGAAATTCTAAATATTTTAGATTTCAGAAATTTTCCCGTCAAAAAATTATTTGCTTTAGCATCGTCAAAATCTGAAGGACAAAAATTAACCTATGGAAATGATAAAAATATAAATTTAGAAGATCTAGAGAAATTTAAATTTGAAAATATAGATTTAGTTTTTTCATCAGCTGGCTCTTCTATTTCTGAAAAATATGTCCCCTTAGCCACAAAGGCGGGAGCTGTTGTAATTGATAATACATCTCATTTTAGAATGTTAAAAGATATTCCGTTGATAGTTCCGGAAGTTAATCACGATAGTTTAAAGCATTATGAAAAAAAAAAAATAATTGCAAATCCAAATTGCTCTACTATTCAAATGGTTATGGCCTTAAAACCTATACACGATTTATTTGAAATAAAAAAAATAATTGTTTCAACATATCAATCAACATCAGGTGCTGGGAAAGCTGCAATGGATGAATTATTTTATCAAACATTAGATGTTTATAAAAATAAACCATTAACTCCAAGTTTTTTTTCAAAAAAAATTGCTTTTAATCTAATTCCCCACATTGATATTTTTTTAAAAACTGGTGATACAAAAGAAGAAAATAAAATGATGGAAGAGACTCAAAAAATTCTTAATAGTAAAATTGAAATTTTTGCAACTTGTGTAAGAGTCCCAGTTTTTGTAGGTCATGCTGAATCAATTTATATTGAAACAAAAGACAAAATTGATCAGAAAAAACTAATTACCAAAATAAAAAAATTTCCTGGTTTAAGTTTGGTAGATAAACAAATTGATGGTGGTTATGTTACTCCAGATGAATCTGCAGGAGAGGATAGTGTTTTTATCAGTAGGATGAGATTTAAAGATAAAAATAAAATAGGAATGTGGGTTGTTGCTGATAATTTAAGAAAAGGAGCTGCATTAAATTCTATACAAATTGGAGAATTATTAATAAAGAAGTATTTAAAATGAAAAAAAACTTTAAAAGCAGATATTTTGAAGACTATAAATTAAATGAAACAATTGATCATAGTGTTCCAAGAACTATAACTAGTGGTGATGTATCAATTTATCTTGCAACAACTGGAAGTAGATTTGCGTTAAATTATTCTGAAGAATTTGCAAAGATGTTGGGTTTAAAAAGACAACCATTAGATGATATTTTAGTTTTTCATATGGTATTTGGTAGAACAGTTCCTGATCTTTCTTTAAATGCAATTGCAAACTTGGGTTATGCTGGAGTAAAGTTTTCTAAACCTGTATTTGAAGGAGATACTGTTACAGCAACATCAAAAATCATTGGGTTGAAAGAAAACTCAAATGGGAAAACTGGTACAGTTTATGTTGAATCAGTTGGAAGAAACCAAAAAGATGAGACTGTATTGTCTTATTTTCGATGGTTAATGATGAGAAAAAAAAAGAGTGGGATGATTGATTCTTTTCAAAACTCTATACCAACTTTGCCAGAAAAAGTAAATTCTAAAGATTTTGATATTTCTAAGTTATTTAATTTAACAAACTGGTCACCAAAGATTACAGGAAGTAATTTTTTTTTTGATGACTATAATGTAGGCGAGGAAATTCACCATTTAGATGGCCAAACGATTGAGGAGGCTGAACATCAATTAGCTACTAGACTATATCAAAACAATGCTAGAGTTCATTTTAACAGTCATATTGAAAAAGATGGAAGGTTTGGGAAAAGAATTATTTATGGAGGCTATATAATATCTCTGGCTAGAGCAATTAGTTGCAATGGTCTTGCAAATGCTTTTAAAATTGTCGCCATACATTCAGGTAAGCATTCATCACCAACATTTGCAGGTGATACTATTTATGCATGGTCAAAAATTTTGGAGAAAGAAAAAATTAATAATACATTAGGAACACTTAAAATTAGAACTATCGCATCGAAAAATAATTCAGATATGGTGTTCCCAAATTCTGATGAACTCTCAAGCAACATTGTTTTAGATATAATTTATTCTGTACTTATTCCTATTAAATAATATGAAAAAAACAAACTTACCAATATCTCCGCATTTACAAATTTATAAGCCACAAATCACCTCAATACTGTCAATAGCACATAGAATAACTGGTTTTTGTCTAAATTTTTTATTAATTCTCGTCAGTTTATGGGTTTTATCTTTAGCTCTCGGCGAGGAATATTACAAAATTTTTACCCAACTTTTTGAATCAATTTTAATAAAAATATTCTTATCTCTTGGGTTTTTTGGTTTTTTTTATCATGCTTTAAATGGTGTAAGGCATATTTTTTGGGACTTTGGTTTTTTTATAGATAATTTTTCTTCTTCAATATTTGGAATTTTTATTGTCATTTTAACAACAATTTTATCTTTTTTAGTAATATTCAATTTAGGAATCTTTTAATGAAAATAAATTACTCGGTAAGTTGGATATTACAAAAAATTTTTGCAATAATTTTTTTATTTTTACTAATTTATACTTTTTTTTCGTTAAAAAATGTTTCCTTAAGTTACTACTATGATGTTTTAGATTGGTTTTCAAAAAAACTTAACCTGATAATTTTTTTGATTCTTTTTTCAAGTATTATTTTGCATTCCAACCTTGGCTTAAATTCTATAATTGATGACTACATTCATGATGAAAACAACAAAAAAAAAATTATACTTTTGAAAAATACATTCTTAATTACTATTTATTTAATTGTACTTATAAGTTTATTAACAATTGCCTAATATTCCACGTTAAAAATGATTGAAATTAAAAAGTTAGAGTTTGATGTTGTTGTTGTTGGTGCGGGTGGCTCTGGGTTAAGGGCTGTGATGGGCTGTGCATCTTCCAATTTGAAAACTGCTTGTATTTCAAAAGTCTTTCCAACTAGAAGTCATACAGTTGCTGCTCAGGGTGGAATTAGTGCAGCTCTGGGAAACATGGGGGAAGATGACTGGAAATGGCATATGTATGATACAGTAAAAGGTTCCGATTGGCTTGGAGATCAAGATGCAATTGCTTTTATGTGTAAAGAAGCTCCCAAAGCAGTTATAGAGTTAGAGCATTACGGCGTACCTTTTTCAAGAACTGAGGATGGAAAAATTTATCAAAGGCCCTTTGGAGGTATGACAACCCATTTTGGCAAAGGTATTGCTCAAAGGACATGCGCCGCAGCAGATAGGACGGGACACGCAATGTTACATACTTTGTATCAACAATCTCTTTCTAAAAGTGCAGAATTTTTTATAGAATATTTTGTTCTTGATTTAATCATGAACGAAAAAAATGAATGCTGTGGAGTCTTAGCAATAAACCTCCATGATGGTAACTTTTATTTATTCTCATCAAAAATTGTAATCCTTGCTACTGGAGGTTATGGGAGAGCATATTTTTCGTGCACATCTGCACATACGTGCACTGGTGACGGTGGAGGAATGGTTTTAAGAGCTGGTCTTCCACTCCAAGATATGGAGTTCACGCAATTTCATCCCACAGGTATTTATGGTGTTGGTGTTCTAATAACAGAGGGTGCTAGAGGTGAAGGTGGATTTCTAACAAATTCAAAAGGAGAAAGGTTCATGGAAAGGTATGCTCCTGCAGCCAAGGACCTTGCAAGTAGAGATGTAGTTTCGAGATCAATGACTACTGAAATAATGGAAGGACGAGGATGTGGTCCAAAAAAAGATCATATACACCTAAATCTCAGTCATTTAGATCATAAAGTTCTTGAAGAGAGACTTCCTGGTATTACAGAGTCTGCTAAAATATTCGCAGGTGTTGATGTTAGAAAAGAACCAATTCCAGTTCAACCAACAGTTCACTACAACATGGGTGGTATTCCAACAAATATTAATGGTGAGGTTCTTCAATTGGATAAAAATGGAAAAGAAAAAATAGTCCCTGGTTTGATGTCTGTGGGCGAAGCTGCATGTGTTTCAGTTCATGGAGCTAATAGACTTGGGTCAAATTCTTTGTTAGATTTAGTAGTTTTTGGTAAATCTGCCGCAAATCAATGTAAAAAAATAATAAATAAAAAATCACAAAATAAAACCATTAAAGAAGAATATTACGCCTCAATTATTAAAAGATTTGAAAAAATTAGAAATTCGAATGGAAATAAATCCGTATCAAAGATCAGATTACAAATGCAAGAAATCATGCAGAATTTCTGTCCCGTGTATCGGTCAGGAGATATAATGAAAGAAGGAATAAAAAAACTCAATTCATTGTTTCAAGATTTTAAAAAAATAAAAATCAATGACAAAACAACTGTTTGGAATACTGAAATTATAGAGGCTTACGAACTTCTAAATCTTCTTCTGCAATCTATGGCAAGTATTGACTCAGCTTTAAATAGAAAAGAAAGTAGAGGAGCTCATGCAAGAATGGACTATAAAAAAAGGGATGATAAAAAATGGATGAAACATACTATGATTAACGTAAATATTGATGGTAATCCAATGATTAATTACAGACTTGTTAGTCTTAAAACTAACTCAAAAGAAATAAAAACTATTGAACCAAAAGCAAGAGTTTACTAGCTTAGTATTATGGTTGAATTAACTTTACCAAAAAACTCGCAAATTATTGAAGGAAAAAGTTTTGGAGAAAAAACTAAAGACTCCATCTGTTTTAATGTATATAGATGGAACAGAGAATCAAAAGAAAACCCGAGAATCGACAAATATTATATTGATAAAAAAAAACTAGGGCCAATGGCTTTGGATGCTCTCATTTATATTAAAAATGAAATAGATCCAACTCTGACCTTTAGAAGATCTTGTCGAGAGGGTATTTGTGGATCTTGCTCGATGAATATAAATGGCACTAATACATTAGCTTGTCTAAAACCTTTGCAAGATCAAAATACCTTCAATATTTATCCACTACCTCACATGAAAGTTCTTAAAGATCTTGTTCCAGATCTTACAGAATTTTACGAACAATATAAATCAATAGAACCATGGCTAGTTAACTCAAAAAATAGTAAAAAAGAAACAAAACAAACACCAGAAGATAGAAAAAAATTAGATGGATTGTATGAATGTGTTCTCTGCGCATGCTGCTCAACATCGTGTCCAAGTTACTGGTGGAATAGTGATAAGTTTTTAGGCCCTGCAATTTTACTCCAAGCCTACAGATTTATTGTTGATAGTAGAGATAAGAAAAAAAAAGAAAGACTTAACTTTTTAAAAGATAAATTTAAACTTTACAGGTGCCATACAATCATGAATTGTACCAAAACATGTCCAAAGAACTTAAATCCAGCTAAGGCCATAGCGGAAATAAAAAAACTTCAAATTAACTCATAAGTATTGAAAAACTTAAGCTCTAAAATTGTTAGCCATCTTGAAACTCAAAATCATATAAACCCGAATATATGCCAAATAAATGCGATTTCTCAGATTGAGACAAAGTTAAGTACAAGTTTAAAAAAAAAAATAGTAGAAGTTTTTAAAAAAAAATTCATAGGAATTTATTTACATGGATCTGTAGGTGTCGGAAAATCTGTAATTCTTAAGACGCTTAATCTGTTATTCAAAAATTCTGAAATATTTCATTTTAGCGATTTGATTTTTCACATACAAAAATCGGAAACTTTAAAAAAAGAATTTAATATAAAAAAAAAACTTATTCTTATTGATGAATTTTACATAAATAATTTGACAAATATGATTTTATTTAAAAAATTTTTATCAGATTCTTTCAAAAAAAAAAAAATAATTATCATGACGGGTAATAGAAAAATCACACAAATATATGACGATCCTGTTAATAAACAATTATGTAAAGATATAAGAGTTTTTTTAAATCAAAATTTCAAACAAATAAAAATGACATCAAAAGTTGATTATAGGTCTAAGGAAAATGTAAATCATAATTTTTTCTTTATTAACAAAGATAATGCTAATAATTTTCAAAACTCACTAAGAAAACAACTTGCAATTACATCTATTCCACGCGATTTGATTATAAAAAGAAAAGGCTACAAGTTTGTATTAAATAACTTTTATGGAAATCTAATAGATATTGAATTTGAAAGTTTCATGAAAAAAAGTCTTGTTTTTCAAGATTTTTCGATAGTTGCAAAAAAAGTTAAATTTATAATTATCAGAGATATTCCTCAATTAGACGACAATCTTAAAGATTATATTCACAGATTTATTTCACTCATAGACGCCTTTTATGAGAATAAAAATATACTTTCAATATCAACAAGAGTAGAATTAGATAGTATATATAACGGGAAAAAAAATGCTGTTGAATTAAAAAGAACAATTTCTAGACTTAAAGAAATGGGCTCAAATACTTATATAACTAAAAACCTTAAAAATTTTATT
>MDSZ01234283.1_pt1 | contig 10046 bp, 8 predicted proteins | sample 811201 | NCBI WGS metagenome assembly MDSZ01 (sample SAMN05326647, study PRJNA326480) | marine metagenome | isolation source: seawater | place: Indian Ocean: North | collected 2010 | reverse complement strand
CCATTTGCAATAATTTTTGTTTTGGCTTTTATATGCATCAGTAGTTAGATTTTTAAAAATTCAGTTGCAAGTTTGATAGCAGCAGCATTGTTCTTTTATAAATCTATAAATAGTGTGACTTTGATTCAATTGAATAGACAAAAACTTTTTGAAAATATTGCAAGTTTAGATGTTGTTCACTCTGAATATCAATCATCTATTAAGAATAAAGAATACAATGGAAATAAAATAATTAAAGGATTCAATAAAGAAATAGTTTTAGAAAATATTTATTTTAAATACAAATCAAATGAAAATTATATACTGAATAACATAAGCGTAGTTTTTAAAAAAAACCAAACTACTGCAATTATTGGAGAATCTGGAGCAGGTAAATCTACCTTAATAGATTTGATTACATTAATAAATAAACCATCAAAGGGTAATATTTTTATTAATGGTCTATCTCACAAAGAAATAAACTATAGAGAATGGCGTAATTCAATTGGACATGTTCCTCAAACTCCATTTATTTTCTCCGATACTATTGCCAATAATATATCTTTAAATCCTCTAGAGTTAAAAAATAATAAATATCTAAAAGATTTAAAAATTGCGGCTAAAAAAGCCTCGATACACAATTTTATTGAAAGCCTTCCACAAAAGTATAATACTTATATTGGTGATGGGGGTGTTTCTCTTTCAGGAGGTCAGAAGCAAAGAATTTGTATAGCAAGAGAACTTTATAGAAATGCTTCTTTGTTGATTTTTGATGAGGCTACAAGTTCTTTAGATCGAGATTCTGAATTAAAAATTCAGAAATGTTTAAATTCAATTAAGGGAGAAATTACTACAATCATAATTGCACATAGATTAGATACTATTAAGGATTGTGATAACGTTCTAATATTAAATAAGGGAAGAATTAGTGACTTCGGTAGTTATGAGGTTTTAGCTAATAAAAGAGGCTCTTACTTAAATCATATCTTAAATATTTAATATCTATTTCAATGAAGATTAATAATTGTAATGTTAGGTCTAATTTGGCAGATGCATTTTTAATTTCCTCTTTATTCCCATTTGTAAGTTTCAATTTAACTCCATTTGATACCCAACCATTTACTTTGATTTTGGGCATAATTTGCTTAATTTTTTCTGTATTTAGTTTCCATATAAACAAATTATTTAGGATAAGTTTCGTTCTTGTATTAATAGCTTTATTTATCTCATCATTTTTGATGAATGGAGAAATCTATTATTTAATTAGGGCACTTTATAATTTTTTCAGTTTCTTCTTCTATCTATTTTTATTTTCAGATCTTTTTAGAAAAAAATTAGTTAAAAATAAATTAATTATTATTTCAAACTATATTTATTTATTTTTTGCATTTTTGCAGATGAATTTCCCAACTATAACAAGTATTTTTGTTCGCTCTAGGATAGAGAATACTTTTTATGCTGGTAGAGGCTTATCATCATTGACTCCAGAGCCAAGTCATTTGGGGACTATATCTATTTTGATTTCTATTCTTTTATTTATAACTTCAGGATATAGATTCAGGAAAAATATCTTCTTACATGTATTAAATATATTTTCTGTAATTGCGCTTAGTAGATCTGCTTCGATAGTTTTAGTATTAATAAGTGGCTTTTTATTTTTTAGTATTTTTAATATAAATAAAATATTTAATTTTAAATTTTTGAAGTTTTCTTTAATATATTTTTCATTTGTATTTGCAGGAATATTTTATTCAATAACTTATAGAACTAGAATTTTTAGAATTTTAGAAAACGTAGATTTTCAGAATATTCAAGAAAGTCTTTTTATTCTTATTAATACTGATAGGAGTATTTCTATGAGATTACAACATTTTTTAATACCTTTAATAGCTTTTTTTAGGGATTTTGGTATGCCGCATGCTTTTGATGGATTATACGAATCTGCAAAAGCTATTAATCTAGAATTAAATATATTTGCAATGCCTACTTCTTCCATAAAATTTATGTCTTTTCTAGGAGATTGGATATACTCATTAGGTATTTTTGGAGTTGTGTCATTATTTATAATTTTTATTCCTCTATTTAATGATAAAAGAATCCCATCTTTTCTTTTAATTACTTTTATTATGTTATTAGTAACTGCAGTACCAATATCAACTCCATTAGTTCCAGCAGTAATTTCTGGCTTTTATCATGGGGACGAGGATCTTTTAAATATTAATAAAAACTAATTCAAGAAATAATATTAGATTAGAATAGGAAAGAAATAAAAAATAAATGAAAGAGATTATTTTTTTAATAGAAGTTCCTACTAAAGATTATACAAATGGAATAGCAGAATCAAATATAAGATTATTCAAAGAGATCAGTTTTTCTTCAAAGTCATATTTTTTTGAGGACAAACCTTTCCATCAAATTAGGTTTTATTTTTTATCAAAAATAATTTCAATTTTGCATTTTTTTAAAAACTATCTTATTTTTATTTTTAAAAGATTAAATGGCCTTCAAAAAAGAACAGATTACTTATACGTTGTATTATCTGTAAATTCTCCGTTAGGAATTATAAAAAATTTTTTTCAAATTGCTTTACTAAAGCCTTTTACTGAAAATATCATAATTCAAATTCATAGGTCTGATATAAATGAATATAAAAACTCAATTTTTATAATAAAAATAATTCAGCAATGTATTCTTAATTGGGCATATAAGATTATCGTACTTTCAAATAAACTTTCATCTTCCAATGCAATTAGAAATTATAAGGATAAAATCTTTGTTCTTAAAAATTCATTAGATTTCCAACTAGAAATTAAACTAATAAATATAAGAATAGAGCCGCCTGAAAATGTAGATAAAACAAAGTTTTTCTTTTATTCTAATATTTTGAACTCTAAAGGTATAAAAATATATCTTGACCTTTTTAAGAAAAATAAATTTTTAGATGAATCATATTCAACAATAGCTGGATATCCTAATGATAAAGAGATTGTAAGAAATTTGGAAAAAAGTAAACATAAATATATTGGTTATATTTCAAAAAAAAAGAAGCATGACTTGTTTTTAAATAATGATTGTATTATTTTTACTTCTTTAAATGAAGGCTCTCCATTAATATTATTAGAATCCATGGCCTCAGGGGTTTTTATTATTTCTTCAAATGTTGGATTTATTCCTGATTTGTTGGGAGAAGATTACCCTTTTATGTGCCCTCCAACTTCTAGAAATTTTTCACAGATTATAAATAAATATCTTGAACTATCTAAATCTGATAGATATTCAATAATTCTTGATCAAAGAGAGAGATACTTAAAGTTTTTTTCATATGAAGAATGGGCTAAAAGATCTAAAATTATTTTTTAGGGGAATTATCTTTTAAAAGATATTTCTACAAAAAATTAATATTTTTGAATTAATTTTTTTAATAGATGTTATCTAATACGTAATATAATTTAGTTATGAAGAAAGTAACTTTTATATCTCAATTTTTCCCCCCAGATTTTGCTGCGACTGGGCAATTATTAGATCGACTTACTATCAAATTATCTTATTTGGGAATCAAATTAGTAATTTTTAGTGGTATGCCTTTTTATGCTTTTAAAAATAAAAGAGTTAATAGATATGAATATAAAAATAATAGGTTAATTTTAAGAACAAGGTTTTCAACTTTTTTTGGTAAAAAATTTTATGGTAGAGGAATTAATAGTTTTTTATTTACTATTAATGCTTTATATAATTTGCTTTTTATATATCCTAAATCTGATCTTCTGATATTCACAACAGAACCCCCTTTTTTACCTTTTATAGCAATAGTTAATTATTTTCTAAAAAAAACAAAATACCTTTTAATTATTTATGACTCTTATCCAAATATCTTATTTGAAAATAAATTAATTAAGAAAGAAAATTTAATAATTAAATTTTGGTTGTTTTTAAATAAAAATGTTTATAAAAATGCAGAGAAGATTATTTTATTAAGTAAACCTATGGCTGAAAAATTTGCCGATGATTATCCTTCTTCTAAAGAAAAAATTGAAATTATACCAAGTTGGGCTAATGTTAATACAATTAAACCTTTACCGAAAGAAAATAACTGGTTTATAAAAAAACATAAATTGATTAATAAGTTTGTAATTCTTTATTCGGGCAACCAAGGTAGATGTCATGATATTCAAACTATTCTAGATGCAGCTCTAAGATTAAAAAATCATGAAAAAATTTTGTTTCTTTTTATAGGAGGCGGATATCAAAATAAATTAATAACTCAATTTAAAAATATTAATAAATTAAATAATATAGAGTTATTAGGTTATCAAGACTATGAGGATTTGCCATTTTCACTTACATCAGGAGATTTAGCATTAGTTTCAATTGCTGAAGGCGCAGCTAATTTAGTTGCTCCTTCAAAATTATATGGTCACTTAGCTGCGGGAACTCCTATTGGTGTAATTTCTCCAGCTAATTCATATTTAGAGAAATTAGTAACTTTTAATAAAATTGGAAAATCTTTTAGAAATGGTGAAAGTAAAAAGTTAAAGGAATGGATATTGAATTTGTATGAAGACGAAGAATCAAAAATTATTTACTCAGAAAATTCTAGAGAATTCATAATTAATAATTTCACGGAAGAAATAATCACAAAAAAATATTATGATGTCATTCATTCAATAATCGGAATACATTAATTTATAAATATTTTTTTATAATTTAAAGATAAAAAATTTTTTATTTTATCAAGAAGGTAAGATAATACTTAAAATATTCTTAGTTTATGCAAACAATTTTAGTAACTGGAGGGACTGGTTTTATTGGTTCGCATACATGCTTAGCTTTATTAAATGCAGGTTTTGATATTATTGTTTTAGACTCTTTTATAAATAGTTCTGAAAAAGTTTTAGATAGAATATTTAAATTATCAAATATTAAAGATTCTGATAAGAGTAGAAGGATAAAGCTCTATAAGGGTGATGTAAGAGATTTAGCTATTTTACAATTGATCTTTAAAGAAGCAGAATCTCAGGATAAACCTGTAGTCTGTGTTATACACTTTGCAGGCTTAAAAGTAGTCGCCCAATCTAATATTTTTCCTTTAGATTATTGGGATGTGAATGTTTGTGGAACAATAAATCTTTTGAAGGTGATGGAAAAATTTCATTGCAATAATTTCGTGTTTAGCAGTAGTGCCTCAGTTTATGGAAAAAATAATAACAATCCTAAAGAAAATTTATCTACGAAACCTATTAATACATATGGAAAAACTAAATTAGCAGTTGAAGAAATTCTTAATAATATTTATAAAGCATCCCCCAAGAAATGGAAAATTGTAGTTCTACGTTATTTTAATCCGATTGGTGCGCATGATTCTGGCCTATTAGGAGAGGATCCATTGAATGAGATAACCAATATATTCCCCGATATTTGTAAAGTAGCATTAGGTAAGAAAAAGTTTTTCAGTATATTTGGGAATAATTGGCCCACTCCAGATGGAACAGGAGTTAGAGACTATATACACGTAATGGATTTGGCTGATGGACATATCGCTGCCATGAACTATATATTTGAAAATGAAAATCAAATAAGATATTTCAATTTAGGTACTGGAATTGGTACAAGTGTCTTGGATTTAATTAAGGCTTTTGAGAAATCAAATTCTTGTCTAGTTCCTTACAAATTTTCTGATAGAAGAAAAGGAGATGTCGCAAGTTTGGTAGCTAATAATCAGTTGGCTATTACAAAATTAAATTGGTCACCTAGAAGAAATATTAAACAGATGTGTATAGATACTTGGAATTGGTACTTAAAAAATCCAAATGGTTATGAGTAGAGAAAGTTTCTAGGTTTTATTCATAAAAATTTTTATACCATTTTACGAAATTCTTAATACCTTCCTCTAGTGAGGTACTTGGTTTATAGCTAATCCATTTTTCTAATTCAGAAGTATCTGCATAAGTAGACTTGACGTCACCCATTTGCATGGGTTCAAGAATTTTAATTGCTTTCACACCAAGTTCTGACTCAAGAATTTCAATAAATTTAGTTAAAGATATTGGTTTAGAATTACCTATATTAAAAATTCTATGAGGACTCCAACTAGTCGCAGGATCAGGCAAATCTGTTTGAAAGTTTTTGTTCGGAGTAGATGGTTTATCAATTAACCTTACAATTGCTTCTATGATATCGTCGACATAAGTAAAGTCTCTTTGCATATCTCCATTATTAAATATCCTGATTGGTTTTTTATTTAAGATTGAATTAGTAAATATCATTGGTGCCATATCAGGCCTACCCCAAGGACCATAAACAGTAAAAAATCTTAAAGCTGTAGATGGGATATCGTAAAGATGGCTGTATACATGAGCAAATAATTCATTGGCTTTTTTTGAGGCAGCATAAATACTTACAGGATGATTTATGGGGTCTTTTTCTGAAAATGGAATATTGCTATTACCTCCATAAACTGAACTACTGCTGGCGTATATTAAATGCTCTATATTAAATTCATGACTACATTCTAGGATATTTTGGAATCCAATAATATTTGAATTTATGTAAGCTCTAGGGTTGCTTATAGAATATCTGACACCTGCTTGAGCAGCTAAATGAACAATAATTGAGGGGCTTAATGTTTGAAATAGTGCATTCAATTCATTTCTATTCTCAAGGTTTCCTTTTATAAATTTCCAGTAACTTCTTTTCTCAGAAGAAAGTTTATTTAATTCTTCTAATCTTGCCTTTTTTAGGGAAACATCATAATAAGAATTTAAATTATCAAAACCTATTACATTAAAATTCAGTTCTATTAACTTTCTTGCTAAATGATATCCAATAAATCCAGCAGATCCTGTAATTAGAATTTTTTTAGACATAATAAAATCCAGATTTTATTAGAAATTGTTTGAGTTTTTTTGAAGAAAAAAAAGAATAATATTCTATTGTGTTATTCCTTCTCCTATTCTCCAATAATTTATCCCAGAATCTTTAACTTCTTGTATGTTGATAATTGATCGAGTGTCAAAAACCCAAGCAGGTTTTCTCATCTCTTTGTAAATTTTTCTCCAGTTAATAAATTTAAACTCTTCCCATTCAGTAGCAACAATAATTGCATCAGAATTTACAGATGCTTCAATTATAGAATTAGCAAAAATCCATTCTCCAGTCTCATTTTCTGACAATTCATTTGATTGTTTGACTAGTAAATCATTTTCGATTTGTTTGCAATTGACTTTAGGATCATATATTGAAATCTTACAACTTTCCTCCAATAACTCCTTACAAATTTTGATTGCAGGTGATTCGCGTGTATCGTTTGTATTTGCTTTAAATGCAAAACCGAGTATACATATTTTTTTGGAAGAAATTGTGTTAAAAAGCTTTTCAACAATAAGTTTTGATATTCTTTTAGTCTGCCATTCATTTATATCAATTACTTTTTGCCAATATTCAGAGACTTCTGTAAGACCATAATGATTCGCAATATATATTAAATTCGAAATATCTTTTTTAAAACAACTACCTCCAAAACCAGGACCAGCATTAAGGAATTTTTCTCCAATCCTCTTATCAGATCCTATAGCTAAACTGACTTCAGAGATGTTTGCACCTGTGTATTCGCAAAGTGCTGAAATCGAATTGATGGAACTTATTCTTTGAGCAAGGAATGCATTGGCTATTAATTTTGATAATTCGGCACTCCATAAATTAGTAGTAATTATTTTTTCTTCTGAAATCCAATTTTTATAGATATCAACCAAAATACTTATTGATTCTTGGTTATCTCCACCAATAAGAACCCTGTCTGGATTTTCTAAATCATCAATTGCAGTACCCTCGGCAAGAAATTCGGGGTTTGATAATACAGAGAATTTTGGTTTCTCGCTATTTGATTTAGTGTTACTTGCCGCGCCCTCTAATATTTCTTTTATTGTTTGAGCAGTTCTTACTGGTAATGTACTTTTCTCAACTACTATAGTTTGCCCCTTTGCGTATTTAGAGATTTCTCTGGCGGAAGAATCTATCCATTTAAGATCACTTGCTTGGCCCGCTCCAAATCCTTTTGTTTTTGTTGGCGTATTTACAGAAATGAATATTAAATCGGCATTAGCAATATTAGTTTTAATATCAGATGAAAAATGTAAATTTATGCCTCTGTAGCGCTTAATAATATCTTTAAGCCCTGGCTCATATATTGGAAGTTTATCTAAATCAGATTCGTTCCAGGCATCTATTCTAGATTGATTTTTATCCACAACATTAACTTCTAAATGAGGACAGTTTTTTGCTATTACCGCCATTGTGGGACCTCCTACATATCCAGCACCTATGCAGCATATCTTTTTTACATTAAGATCCATTTTTATAAGTTCTAATATAATCTCGAAATTACCATTACTTAATATTAAAGCATTCTTTATAAGTTTTAAAAATTAATCAATTTTGTTGATATTCTTTTACCATTTGTTTTATACCTAAATCAAGTCCTATTTTTGCTTCCCATCCCATATTTTTTAATCTAGATATATCTAATTGTTTTTTTAAAACTCCATCTGGTTTTTGCTTATCCCAAATAATTTGACCTTTAAAGCCAGTAGCTTTAGCTATTTTTAATGATAAATCTTTTATAGATATATCTTTACCTGTTCCAACATTTAAATGGGTCAATTTCTTACCTGTTATATCTAATGGCCCTTTGATTGAATCAGGATTCCATCTTTCAAGCACGAATAATACTGCATCTGCCAAATCATCAACGTGCATGAATTCCCTCATAGGTGATCCACTACCCCAACACGTTACTTGCATCGATTGGCTTGCTACGGCATCAGAAAATTTTTTAATTAGCGCCGCCATAACATGACTGTTCTGGGGATGAAAGTTATCTTTAGGGCCATACAAGTTAGTTGGCATTAATGATATGGCATCAAAGTTATATTGCGAACGAAGCATTTCGCATAACTTTATACCTGATATTTTTGCTAAAGAGTATCCTAGATTAGTCTCTTCAAGTTCTCCTGCTAGCAATGATTCTTCAATTATAGGTTGTTTTGAAAATTTGGGATAAATACAACTACTACCTAAAAATAGAAATCTCTTGACATCATATTTCCATGAGGTTTCTATTAAATTATTTTGTATTTTTAAATTCTCTAATAAGAAATCTGCTGGATATATAGAGTTTGCCAATATACCTCCAACTTTTGCAGCAGCTAAAATAACAATTGAGGGTTTATTTTCTTTAAACCATTCTTCGACAGCTATTTTATTTGACAGATCCAATTCTAATCTTGAAGGAGAAAATAAGACACCGTTATCAATATTAGATCCATAGCCTTCTTTAATTAGTTTTCGACAAATAGCGCTACCTGCCATTCCTGAAGAACCTGCTACAAATATACGTTCGTTTTTAGAAATCATTTTTTTAGTCATGATATTTTAGTTGAGATTTTTATTCGAAAGAAGTATTTATCTTAAAACCTTTTTTCTTAAGAAATAGTTCTTTTTTTGCTTCATTTAAGTCATTAGCTATCATCTCTGCAATTAGTTCTTCTAAATTTGTTTCTGGCTTCCATCCAAGTTTTTCAAATGCTTTTGAGGAATCTCCTAATAATTGCTCAACTTCAGTCGGCCTGAAATACCTTGGATTTACTCTTATTACTATTTCATTAGTATCTTCTCTTATTCCTACTTCTTCTAATCCTTTGCCTTCCCATCTAATTCCTGATGATCCTTTCTCTTTATTCCAATTTAAATGAAGGGAGCATATTTCAATAAATTTTCTTACTTTTTCCATTCTCCCAGTTGCAATTACAAAATCTTCTGGATTTTCTTGTTGTAACATTAACCATTGCATTTGAACATAATCTTTAGCATGTCCCCAATCTCTTTTAGCATCTAGGTTCCCTAAATAGATACATGAATCAAGACCTATTTCTATCCTTGCCAATCCTCTTGTGATTTTTCTGGTTATGAAAGTTTCACCTCTTCTTGGGCTTTCATGATTAAATAAAATTCCGTTACATGCATAAATCCCATATGCTTCTCTGTAGTTGACGGTGATCCAATAACTATATAGT
>MDSZ01185370.1_pt1 | contig 10046 bp, 8 predicted proteins | sample 811201 | NCBI WGS metagenome assembly MDSZ01 (sample SAMN05326647, study PRJNA326480) | marine metagenome | isolation source: seawater | place: Indian Ocean: North | collected 2010 | reverse complement strand
TGTCTTATCCTGAACCAACTCCAACCCCAGTAGCTCCTTTGAATTAAGCTAAGTCAGGATAAATTTTGTACTTCATTATAATTTCCTTTATCTCTAAACAAATATTTTTATGAGAATTAGCATCACTTGATGCAACTATTATTCCACCCTGACTATAATCATCCTTCCCATAAGTTAATTCTTCATTATCAATAGTTGTAATTAATCCTCCACTAGCTTTTAAGAGAGCTGCAGGTGCTGCAAAATCCCAATCTTTGGGGGAACTTCCTCCAGGCTGGCTCAAACATATGTATATGTCACTTTCACCTCTTAAAATTGATGATACCTTACAACCAATACTACCCATTATTTTAACTTCATTAAATTGAATTTTATGTATTAAATTTCTTAAGGTTTCATTTCTATGATTTTTGCTAGTTACTAAAATCATATCTTTTAATTGCTTTTTTTTTGATAAATAAGATTTAACTTTTGTTCCATCTCTTTTCTCTCCCCAAAAATTTTTTCCATGACTAATCCATAACTCTTCTCTCTCTGGAATTAAAACAATTCCAATATAGGGATTTTGATTATGGTTTAGTGCTAAATGCATCGCGTAATTGCCAGTACCTTGAATAAAATCCTTAGTTCCATCAAGAGGATCAAGCACCCAAAGCCATTCTGCGGTTGTAGGTTGATTATTAGGTAATATTTTTACGTTTTCTTCACTTATTATTTCCCAGGGTATTTCCTTATATTTTTCATTTAAATTATTAATTATAATTTCATTAACTTGGATATCTGCTAGTGTGACTGGGTTATCTAGGTTTAAATTATTTATTATTTTGCCCCGATTATTTTGGTTTTTTAGAATTTTTGAATAATTAAGCATAATATCTGCAGCTTCCCAGCTGATAATTCTGAGATTGTCGATAAGATTATTTATATCTACACCATTAGGTAATTTAGACACGCAATGAATAATAAAAACTCATTATCTCATAGAAATCCTGAACCTGAAAGAAATGTTCTTTATATTGTTGGCACACCAATTGGGAATCTAGCCGATATCTCCAATAGAGCTCTTCATATTCTAAAAAATGTATCTTTCATTGCTTGTGAAGATACAAGACAGACAAAAAAACTAATGAATAAATATGATATTAAAAATCGTCTAATTAGCTTTAATAAAAATAATTCCTTCAAAAAAATATCAGACATTATTAGCTCTTTAAAACAAGATAAATCTGTAGCAGTTGTAAGTGATGCAGGGATGCCAAGTATTTGTGATCCAGGTGAAGATCTTGTAAAGGAAGCCAGGTTAAATGACATAGATATAATTTGTGTCCCAGGATCATGTGCTGCGTTAACTGCTTTAGTATCTAGTGGAATGCCAGCTTCTAGATTTAACTTTGAGGGTTTTCTTCCAAGAAAGAAAAAAGAAAGAGAAAAAATTCTTATGGAAATAAATGAATCTGATAAAACAACCATATTGTATGAATCTCCACTTCGTCTTAAAAATCTTCTTCAAGAAATAAAGAAATTTTGCGGAGGGACAAGAGAAGTTCAAGTTTCAAGAGAATTAACGAAAAAATTCGAAGAAAATGTTTTCGATAATGTTGATAATCTGATTAATTTCTTTAAAAAAAAAGAAATACTTGGCGAAATAACATTAGTGATAATGGGTGTACATAAGAGAAAAAATATAAATTTCGAGCCTCATAAATTGAAAGAAGAACTTTCTGATTTAATAAATGCTGGATTAAGCCTTTCTGCAGCAGCCAAATATTTAGCTAAGAAGAAAAACTTACAAAAAAGCATGATTTATAATTTATATTAGAATAAAACCATTATTTGCAATACTTACTAATCTTGCCAACTTTGAAAAAAATAATATTCGCTTCTTTTTTTAATTTGAGTTTATTTTTAATCTTAATTATAGGGATACAAAATAGTTCATCTAAACATAAAGTTAATTTGATACTATACGATACAATTTTCTTACCAGTTAGTTTTATTATAGGCACTAGTTTTATAACAGGATCTCTTATAGGTAGTTGCCTGTCCCTGGATAATCAGAATTGATCTAAAGTATTAGAGTTTATTTGAAGTACCTCCCTTAAAGTGCAATTAATTTGTCAGAACTCACTATTCTTGAAATACCTCTAGAAATTAAAATTGAGGCTACAATTTTGAATACTTCAGGATTTGGGACCTTAAGAACTTTTTGCTCTTTATGACAGTCATTTCTTGCTGTTTTTGAGTCGTCATAGATTTTCAAAGTTTTTCTTTCTAAGTCATCTTCAGGCAAGAAATGCCATTCTGGAAAATCTTTCAATAACTTAATTTCTAATTCAATATTTTTATTAACGATCATATAAACATTCTTAGGGAATTCTACTTCTGAAATGGGAACTGATGAAAGATCTTTTTGTGTTGAGTTATTTATCTCACAATCCAAGGGGGCAATCTCAATAAATGTAGGAGAAAAAAAATCTTTTTCAAAATCTTGAAGCGAATCATATTTTTGAGCTGAATTCAAATCTAAACCTTCATTAGTACTGCAATTATTCATATTATTATCACTGGATTTACTTTTATATTTTGTTTTTTTTAAAAGCTGATTCTTTTTTTTTAACTCTTTATAAACTTCTTCACCAAGATTCTTCCTTAAATTTCTAGAAATAGTTAATTTACTAAACTTATATTCTTGAGATAATTCATCCACAGTTTTTCCCTTTGAAAAACTTTTAATTGTTTCTTCAATTTGTTGGTCAGTAAGCCTTTTTGCCAAGATAATAACACTGCCGATACCCTACTTTACAAAGGAAGCAGGTAAATCATCTATTTATTAAATATTTTTTACCATTAGATATTTTTAAATAAAGAATTAAATTATTGTATACACTATTGTAGTTGGATATAATAGCAGAATGCTTCCTTAGCTCAGCTGGATAGAGCAACTGCCTTCTAAGCAGTGGGCCGCAGGTTCGAATCCTGCAGGAAGCGTTAACACTTTAATTCTTCATCAAATTAATAAACTTATATTATTGAAAATAAATGATTCTTTATAAATTTTGAATTAAAAGATTATTTTTTTGGGAATGAGCATGAAAACAATTATTAATGGTATAAAATTTCAAAATACAAACTTGAAATTTAAGTCATTTTTAATAGGTATATTTTTTCTTCCTTCTGCTCCAGCAATATCTTTATTATTATTTTTAATACCAATTATTTTAGGATTAAAAGAAAATTATAATAAGTTTATTAAAGATAGACAAAATTTAATCCTCTTATTAGTAACATTTTTAATGCTTTTTAAAAGCATAATTACTTCTTTTGCTGATATTAATAATTTTCAAAATTGGGATGCCAGTTTAAATTGGGCTGGACTTGGTAATTGGATCCCTCAATTTCTAATTTACTTAGGAGCTCAGATATATGTTGAAGATGCCTGCCAAAGAGAAAAAGTAGCAAAATCGTTAATTCTGGGAACCGTTCCCGTAATTTTCAGTTGCTTCTCTCAATACTTTTTTAAATGGCATGGCCCATATCAATTATTTAATGGATTGATTATTTGGTATCAAAGGCCAAGAACCGAACTAGAGGGTATTACTGGTTTGTTCAATAATCCAAATTATTCTGGAGCATGGCTAGCAATGATTTGGCCATTTTTACTAACTTACTTAATTCAGAAAAGAAAAGATGGTTATAAATTCCAATTTTTAATTATTTTTTGTTTTTCTATTCTCGTTATTATCTCAATAAGTCTTATTAAGTCGAGAGGGGCTTGGTTAGGAATAATATCTTCGTTACCTCTTATATTTGGAGAAAATATTTTTATTTGGCTATTCCCTTTAATCTTATTAATTATTTTTTCAATACTCTCTTTTACATTAATAATTCTGCCTGAAACAGTTAAACAAATTTTCAGCTTAATGTACCAAGGCAATATCCCTGCAATCTTAAATGACTTAAATATAAATTTCGAAAATATTCCTAGATTAAATATTTGGAATGAATCGATAAATTTAATTCTTGAAAAACCTTTGTTTGGATGGGGAGCAGCAATTTTTCCTATAATTTATTTTTCAAAATATGGAGAATGGCATGGACATCCTCACAATCTATTCTTGGAGCTCTCTATAAGCGATGGATTGATAACGTCTATTTTAATTTTTACATTTATAGGCTTAATGGTTTTTAGCAGTACAAAAAAAATATTTCATAAAAAAAACGATCAAAAAGGATTCGAAAGAGCATGGTGGGCTTCAGTAATTATTTTCTTAATTTTGCATATTTTTGATGTTTTATACTTTGATTTAAGAATAAGCATTGTTTTCTGGATTTTGCTTGCTGGATTAAAGGGTTTATCAAATAAAGAAGCCAACTTAGAATTTAATAAAGTACCATAATGCAAATAAAAAGACTTTTTACTAAAGATAATAAAATAATAAATGGACCTGTTGAAATAATTCCTAAAATATATGATGACGGAAGAGGATATTTTTGTGAAACATGGAATTATAAAGACTTTAAAAAAAATATCGATTCTGAAATTACTTTTTTCCAAGATAATCAATCCTTATCTAAAAAAGGAGTTTTAAGAGGTTTACATTATCAATTGAATCCTTTCCCTCAAGGGAAATTGGTAAGAGCCACAACTGGTAAAATATTTGACGTAATCGTAGACTTAAGAGAAAATTCAGAAACTTTCTCATCATGGACTAGTCTTATACTTTGCTCAAAAGAAAAAAATCAAATTTGGATTCCGAATGGCTTTGCTCATGGATTTTTAACTTTAAGTGAAGAGGCAATAGTTGAATATAAAGTAACAAATTTGTGGAATAAAGATTTGGAGAGAACTATTATATGGAACGACTCAGATATAGCAATTGATTGGCCTCAGTTCGATCCTTGCATTAAAAATCCTGAACTATCACACAAAGATAAAAATGGATCTACACTTAGTTCTATTATCAAAAAGGGAGAAATTTTTTAATGAAAATACTCTTAATTGGTTCATCAGGTCAATTAGGAAGAGAAATTATTAAGAGTTCTCCAAATTATATTGAATTATTAACTCCTTCAAAAAAAGAATTTAATTTAAGCTCTCCAGATGAATGCTATAGATTTATACTTGAAACTTCGCCAAATTGGGTAATAAATTCTGGGGCATTTACAAATGTCGAGAAGGCTGAGGAGAATAAAGAACTTGCCTTAATTATTAATGCAAAAGGTCCTGAGTCAATCGCTAAAGCACTCTCAAAGACTGGGGGTAAACTTCTTCATATAAGCACTGATTACGTTTTTAATGGTTGCCAGAATATTCCTTACAAAACAAATCAAGTTATTTGTCCAATTAATTCTTATGGATTTTCAAAAGCCAAGGGAGAAGAATATATCCAAAAATTACTTCCAGATTCCAATAAACTATGCATTATCAGAACAAGTTGGTTAATGGGTGCTGCTGGTAATAATTTTGCAAACAAAATGATTCAATTAATAAATTCTCTTGATGAAATCAAAGTAGTATATGACCAAATATCTTCGCCAACAATTACAAATTCTTTAGCCAATGCGATATGGAGAATTATAAAGATTAATGATTTATATACTCAAAAAAATAAAATATTTCCTAGGTTAAATCACTTTTCTAATAGTGGAATAGCCAGTTGGTACGATGTAGCAGTTGCAATAAGTGAAATTGGATTGCAAACAGGCTTAATTAAAAAAACAAGCAAAATAATACCAGTTGAATCATATGAATATCCCACTATCGCAGCAAGACCAAAATATTCAGTTCTCGAATCAAACCAAACAAAAAAAATTATAAATATTAATAATATTCATTGGAGAAAAGCTCTATTTGATTCTTTCCAAAGCTTTAAAAATACTAATTCCAACTAACCCCATTAGATTGAAAATGATTATCTGTTATGAGATTATCTTTGATTAAAAATCATATTTAAAATAAATAACAGTCAAGCACTAAAAAAATAAATTTACATAAATTCTAAATTTCTTGAGTCTTAAAAAGTTTTTGATTCTAGAGAATGATGCTTAATTTTAGATTATATATTAAAGCTTTAAGAACTTCTTTTTTAGTAAGAAATTAATATCCCTTAGGATTTAACTTTCTCCAATTCCAACCATCTCTGCACATTTCCTCTATATTTCTTTTTGGAGTAATTTTTAATTTTGATAAAAATAAATTATTATCTGCAACAAGATGAAAAATATCTCCCACTCTTCTTTTTGTGAAAGTATATGGAACATCTATATTATTAACTCTGGAAAAAGTTTTAACTAATTCTAAAACTGTAGTTCCTATTCCAGTACCTACATTCAAATTAATATTCACTCCATTTTTTTTCATCAAAAACTCTAAGACAAGAATATGAATTTCTGCTAAATCCATTACATGTATATAGTCTCTGACTGTTGTTCCATCTTTAGAAGGATAATCATTTCCATATATTTTAAGTTCTTTCTGGAATCCCAAAGCGGTATTAACTATTAATGGGAATATATTTCTTGGAATATTCATAGGATATTCTCCAATTAAACCAGAAGGATGGGCACCAATTGGATTGAAATATCTTAATGAAGCAAGATTTAAATCTCCTTTAGAAGAGTTGAAAATATCAGATAAAATTTTTTCTATAGTTGCTTTTGTATTGCCATAAGGGTTTATTGGTTTTATTTCAAAAGACTCTTTCAATTTAATGTTATTCCTTGGAGCATAAATTGTAGCACTGCTGCTAAAGACAAAATTTTTACAACCATATTTTTTAATTAACTCCAAAAGATTCAGTGTTCCAATAACATTTACTTTCCAATACTTTAAAGGATACATAATAGATTCAGAAACTGATTTTAATCCAGCAAAATGAATAACTCCATTAATTTCATAGTGTTTGGATTTAATTTCTTGAAAAACCTTTTCTAAAAATTCAATATTATTCAAATCACCTTCAAATGAATGCAATCTTTCTTTAAATTGACTTTTCATTGATTTATTTATATCTAAAACTTTTTTTAAAGACTTTTTTGAACTATTGACAAATGAATCAATAACAAATATTTGGTAGCCTTTTTCTAATAATGTTATACAAGTATGAGTTCCGATGAAACCTGCTCCACCTGTTACGATAATATTTTTCATTCAAGCGAATCTCCAAAAAATCTTTATGAAGAAATATTAAAAAAAAATTACTTAACTTACAATTTAATTTGAAGGAAACTCTACTACAGTATCATTTAAAATCTCAATTCGAAAACTTAATATGTTTTAAATCTTTATTTAAATAATTTACAAAAATCAGTATAGTACTAAAATTAAATATCTATATGAGATTTGAATAAGTGTTGAAATGAAATTTTTCAAATTTTTAATTAAAAGATTCAGATTAGATAGCTTATTAATTCCTACCGTTGATTTTTTATTAATATATTTTTCTTGCCAAATAGCTCTGCTTAATACCAATATCACATTGGAAATTTTCAAAAATGAATTAAGCATTTTTTCTTCCGATTATGCTTGGATATTAATTACTGCACCTTTTTTAGGTGTAACTTTATATTCTCTATCAAATCAATACAAATCTTTATTTGGTCTATTTACAACAAAAACTATTTATAAGCTTTTAATTTATACTTCCTTATTATTATGTTTCTTAACTCTAATTGGTAAATTATTCGTATTTGAAATTCCAAGCTTTAAAACATGGTTAATACTTTATTTAATAATTGTATCTGTTACTTCTTTCTCACGTCTAATTTATAAGGATGTATTTCAGAAAAGATATTATTCCAAATCAAAAAATGCAAAATTAGTTTCAATATACGGTGCAGGTGATGCAGGTAGACAGCTTGAAGCATCTTTAAGAATGTCTAATTTGTATAAAGTAAATTATTTTATTGATGATGAACCATCATTATGGTACCGAGAAATTAATGGTATAAAAATCTATCCACCCCAAATATTAGAAAAAGACCAAAAAAAAATTGATAAAATCTTTTTAGCTATTCCCTCACTTTTACAAGAGCGAAGAAAAGAAATTCTTGATAATTTACAGAAATTCAACCTTAAAATTTTTTCAATTCCCTCAATTGAAGAAATAACTTCAGGTAAATCAAAAATTGATTCATTGAAACCTATAAATATCGAGGATTTACTAGAGAGAGATGCAGTAAATCCTTTTTACCATTTATTATCAAAAGATGTAAAAGGAGCAAAAATATTTATATCTGGTGCAGGTGGGTCAATAGGTAGTGAAATTGCAAGACAAATTATAAAATTTGAACCAAAAAAAATAATTCTTTTTGATATAAGCGAAGCAAGCCTATTTAAAGTGATTTCAGAAATAAAACAACCTGAAAATAAAAATATTCAATTAATCCCCGTTTTAGGAAATTGTTGTGATTTGAATGTCTTAATAAGTCTATTTAAGGAGGAGGATATAGATATAGTTTTTCATGCAGCTGCTTATAAGCATGTTCCTCTGGTTGAAATTAATCCTTTAAATAGTATTGAAAATAACGTTTACTCAACTCTCCATGTTTGTATTGCCGCGGAAAAAATAAGAGTTAAAAAAGTCCTGATGATTTCCTCTGATAAGGCCGTGAGGCCAACTAATATAATGGGTGCGACCAAAAGACTTTCTGAAATAATTGTTCAAGCATTTGCAAGTGAATCAAATAATAATTCAAATTCAGTTCATTATGAAAATACTTGTTTTTCTATGGTTAGGTTTGGCAACGTTCTTAGTTCGTCAGGTTCTGCTGTTCCTCTTTTTTTAAAACAAATTGCGTCAGGTGGCCCTGTTACACTTACTCATCCGAAAATAACAAGGTATTTCATGACTATTAAAGAAGCTGCACAATTAGTTATTCAATCTGGGGCGATGGCAAAAGGTGGAGAAGTTTTTCTTTTAGATATGGGTAAATCTGTAAAAATTAAAGACTTGGTAATAAAATTGATAAAATTAAGCGGTCTACAAGTAAAAGACAAAAATAATCCTAAAGGGGATATAGAGATAAAAATCACTGGTTTGAGACCTGGCGAGAAGTTATATGAAGAACTTTTAATTGATGCTAAAACAAATTCAACAGATCACCCTTTAATATTTAGAGCGAAAGAGAAGTTTTTACCTAAAGAAGATTTGATGCCTGAATTAACAAAACTAAAGAGCTTTATATCAAATAGAGATCAAGAAAACTCTTTTAAGATATTAAAAAAATTAGTTTCTGAGTGGCAAGGAAATAATTCAACTTTATAGTCTTTTTTGAAATAAACTTAGCCTTTGTAGTTAATAAATTAATTTAGTAATAAATTTCAGTTAATTTATTAAAAAAATTTATTGTGTTATAACTAATTAACTAATTACCTTCAAAAGCTAGACTTAATGAAAATTAATTTTCTTAAATTAATACAATCTATGAAATAATATAGAAATATCTATATAAAAAGGTTGGATAGAGAAATAAAACAAATCTGTTGTATTGGAGCTGGATATGTAGGAGGACCTACGATGATTGTTTTTGCAGATAAATGCCCAAAAGTAAGATTTAATGTAGTGGATATTAATGAAGAAAAGATTAAAGCTTGGAATAATAAAGATTTGACAAAGTTGCCTGTTTTTGAGCCAGGATTAGCTGAAATTATTAAAAGATGTAGAGGGAAAAATCTATTCTTTTCAAATTCAATAAAAGAAAATATAGAAAATGCCGATATGATTTTCATATCAGTAAATACTCCCACAAAAAAGAAGGGTTTTGGTGCTGGTCAAGCTAGCGATTTAAAGTACGTAGAAGCATCAGCAAGACAAGTCGCAAAGTTTTCAAAAAATCACACTATAGTTGTTGAAAAAAGCACCTTACCTGTTAGAACCGCAGAAGTAATTAAAACAATACTTGAGGAAGAGAAGCAAAATATTAGAGAGGAAAGTACTAAGAAAACTTATGAAGTTCTCTCAAACCCAGAATTTCTCTCTGAAGGATCCGCTGTTCAAGATTTGAATTATCCTGATAGAGTTTTAATTGGTGGTGATAGTAAAACT
>MDSZ01176193.1_pt1 | contig 10046 bp, 12 predicted proteins | sample 811201 | NCBI WGS metagenome assembly MDSZ01 (sample SAMN05326647, study PRJNA326480) | marine metagenome | isolation source: seawater | place: Indian Ocean: North | collected 2010 | reverse complement strand
CCGCTAGCAACATCAATCAAATTTTGATTATAAGATGGATTCATCAAATAAATTAAATCTTTTTTCCATAATCGATGAATTCCTAATGACATTATATCATTCATTAAGTCATATTGATCAAAGACTTTATCAAAAACATTTTGTACTAGTCCTTTTTTGTTTTGAAGATATTGTTTCATATAAAAAAATTATATACTCAATATAATATTAAATGCCAGAATTACCAGAAGTAGAAATAGTTAGACAATCACTTAATAAAAAGATTAAAGGAAAAATTATCCAAAAAGTAATAGTAAGAAATAGAAATTTAAGATTTAAGGTTCCATTAGGATTTCAAGATTTATTAAAAGATCAAAAAATTATTAAAGTTAATCGTTTTTCTAAATATCTTAAATTATTTTTATCAAACAAATATATATGCATTATTCATCTCGGTATGTCTGGAACTATTCATTTAGTCCAAGATAAAAAAAAAAACAAGATAACCAATATGAGTTTCTATAATTCACCATTTTTACCAAAAAAACATAATCATATTGAGATTTTTTTTGATAATTTAAAATTAGTTTATAATGACCCAAGGAGGTTTGGTTTTTTCGAGATTATTGAAAATTACAAACATTTGGAAAAAAGATTTAATAAATTTGGTCCTGAACCTTTTAGTCCAAAATTTAACTCAAATTATATTTTTTCATTTTTAAAAGGTAAGCAAAAAAATATTAAAAGTTTTTTACTGGATCAAAATTTTGTTTCAGGAATAGGCAACATATATGCAAATGAAATATTATACCTAAGTAAGATTAAACCTGATAAAAAAGGCAAATTCTTGAAAAAAGAAGAATGTAAAAAAATTGAAATTAACTCAAAAATAATTCTTCTTGACGCAATAAGAAAAGGTGGATCAAGTATTAGAAACTTTAAAAGTATTATTGGCAAAGAAGGTAATTTTCAAAAAAACTTTAAAGTCTATCAAAGAGAAGGTCTTAAATGTAAAAGAAACAAATGCAATGGTGTTGTCAAAAAAAAAAATATTTCAAATAGATCCTCCTTTTTTTGCAATTCTTGCCAAAAATAATAAATTATTTGATTGACCAATATAAATTCTCAAGTTATATAGCTCGCGCACATGGCAAACACTAAATCAGCAATAAAAAGAATAAGAAGAATATCAAAGCAAACTGCAGTTAATAAAGCTAGAAGAAGTAGATATAAGAATGCTTTAAAGAAGATGAATTTACTAATAGAAAGCAAAAAAAAATCTGAAGCATTAAAATTCTTACCTAAGTTGAATTCTGAATTAATGAAGATTTCTAAAACTGGGGTAGTTAAAAAACAGAATGCTTCTAGAAATGTGTCAAGAATTACAAAAAGAATATCTCAAATTTAATTTATACTCTGAGTTGATTTAAAATACAACTTACCGATCTACAAAATGTATAGTCTAAAATATTTAAAGTACAATATTTAGACTTAGTAAATATTTTTTTTTTTCTTATTCAATCATAAATTTTATTTTTAAAAATTAAATATAAAAATTATTTATAAACTTTTTTGAATACATTGACAGATTGCACAATCCTAGATTTTATTTTTTTTTTTATTTTAAAAATTATTTGTTGCAATAATTTTATAATAGATCTAACTGAAGTTTCTCCAAGATATTAAATGAAAAATAACATTATTAATCAAAATTTAAACAATTTAGAAGCTAAAAACTTTGATTGGAACTTAATTCAAAGTGATATGAAAAATAAATTAGGTTTAGACATATTTGAAAGTTGGTTAAAAAAGATTGATTTTATTGAGGAACACCATAATTATCTTCTTCTATCAGTCCCAACAAGGTTCATTCGTGACTGGATAACTTCAAGATATTTAGATCAAATTTTGAAAATTATAAAAGAATATAAAAAAGATGTGACAAGGGTTGAATTTAAGATCATAGATATAAAAAAAGATGATCATAAAAATATCTTTGAAAAATTTAAGGACAACAAAAATATTTCGTTTATAAAAGACACTTATCTTGCATATAATCGAATTGATCCCAATAAAACATTTGATAATTTTATAACTGGTAAAAGCAATAAATTAGCACATCAGGCATCTTTAAAAGTTTCAGAAAAGATTTCTCACTATAACCCTCTCTTTATCTATGGTGGAGTAGGCATGGGCAAAACTCATCTTTTAAATTCAATAGGATTTGAATTAAGAAAAGAAAAAAAAGTAATGTTTATTTCAGCAGAAAGATTCATGTATCAATTTGTAAAATCAATAAAAGCAAACGATATGGTAAATTTCAAAGAGTATTTTAGAAACACAGATGTATTACTAATCGATGATATTCAATTTATGAATGGTAAAGAGGCAATGCAAGAGGAGTTTTTTCATACATTTAATGCATTAATAGAGAAAGGTTCACAGATAATAATTTCAGCTGATAGACCTCCAAATAAGCTTCCAAGAATACAAGAAAGAATCAAATCAAGATTTTCTGGTGGACTAGTTGTGGACATCCAAAAACCAGATATAGATCTTCGAAAAAAAATAGTTGAAAAAAAATTAGAGGAATTAGGTAATTTATATTCTGAAAAAACTATGATTACACAAGATATTAAAAATTTTATAAGCTCTGAAATTACCACTAGCGTAAGAGAATTAGTTGGAGCGATTAATAGAATAGTTTCATTTACAAGAATTTATAATAAAACTCCAAGTTTTTCAGAAACCAAAGTGGTATTGAAAGATTTACTCAATTTGAATGAAAATAATGTGACAATTGATTTAATACAGACCTTAGTGTGCAAATTTTTTAAAATTAGTAAAAATGAAATGTTATCATCTCGTAGATCAAGATATTTAGTGAGACCACGACAAACTGCTATTTATTTAACTAAGATTTTAACTTCAAAATCTTTACCTGAAATAGGTCGAGAGTTTTCTAACAGAGACCATACAACTATAATTCATTCTGTTAAAACAATTGAAAGATTAAAAGAAAAAAATCCTGAAATAACTGAAAATATAAATAAGCTTAAAAATCAAATACTATATAATAAAGAAAATGAAATTTAATATTAACCAACAGGATTTGCAACAAGCTTTGAGTTATTGTCAAGGAGTAATAGAAAAAAGAAGTACACTCGAAATTTTATCTAATATTTTATTAGAAGCTAATAATTCAAAATTGATATTAACTGCAACAGATCTAGATTTAATTTTTATTCACCAAATTAATGATGTTGAAATTTTAGAGGAAGGGAAAACAACCACGAAATCTTCAATAATGCACGATATTGTAAGAAAATGTTCCTCTGGAAAAAAAATAAATTTAAATCTAACAGATGTGAGTAAGCTCCATCTTGAGTCAGAGAAATCTATTTTTAATTTGAACTGTATAAGTCCTTCAGAGTTTCCAGTCACTGATGAAAACTTTAATGATAAAGAGTTTTCAATTAAATCTAAACAATTACTAAAATTAATTAATAAATGTAAATTTGCTGTTTCAAACGATGAAACAAGACATTATTTAAGTGGAATATATCTTCATCAAACTGAGGTAGAGGATAAAAATTATTTGACAGCTGTTGCAACAGATAGTCATCGCATGTCTATTTCAAAAATGAAATTAGAAGGGAAAATAGATTTCGACTCAGTGATTTTGCCCAAAAAGACTATTTTTCAACTATGTTCTTTATTAGAAAATTATGATGGTGATGTAAAAATTTCAAATATTAAATCAAAAATTAAATTCGAATTACAAAATAGTATTTTAATATCCAAATTAATTGATGGTAAGTTTCCAAATTATATTCAAGTTATTCCAAAAAATAATATAAAAAAATTAGAAGTTGATTTAAAATTATTTTTAAATTCTGTTGATAGAGTTGCTTCAGTTTCATTAGATAAAAAAGATGGTGTAAAATTTTTATTAAAAAAAGATACTTTAAATTTGTCAGTTAACAATTCTAATAGTGGAGATGGAGAAGAAACTTTATTGATCAACTTTGATCATGATCTAGAAATAAGCTTTAATTCAAGATACCTAATAGATGTGGCATCTCAAATTGACGGCGAAAAAATAGAATTATTTTTTAATGACTCAGGATCACCGGTTTTGATAAAGGATCCTGGTGATTTTGATAGTATATATGTAGTTATGCCAATGAAAGGCTAATTCAATATATTTAACTCAGAATAAATTTCATTTTCAAGTATTTTTAGGAATTCATCTTTATTTAAACCTGGAGTAATTGGCTTAAGAATCGAAATAATTATTTCTTTATTAGCATTTTTAATAGAATTTTTTGGCCAAACATATCCTGAATTTATAGCTATTGGCAGGCAGTCAATTTTTAGTTCTTCATAAATTCTAGAAACACCTTTTTTAAATTTTGGTCTTTCTGTTGGAGGAACTCTAGTTGCTTGTGGGAATATTATTAGAGGTCTACTTGAATTATTTATTATATTCGAAATATTTTCAAAAAAACTTAGATTATCTTTAGTTATCTTATCTCTTTTGATGGAAATTGAGCCAATTTTTTTTAAATACCAGCCGAAAACGGGAATATTTAACAGTTCCTTTTTAAGAATAAAAATTGGAGAGTTAAAAATAGTTTGAAGATAAAATGTTTCAAACATTGATTGGTGAGAGGAAGCAATAAAAAATTTTCTATCTTTTATAATATTTTCTTCACCTTTCAGTGTAATTTTAGTAGATAGAATAAATTTTAAACAAAAGATAGACCAGTAACCCATCAACTTTCCTCCAAATAAAACAATTTTTTGGGGTAAAAAAAAAGATGGAATAAAAATAATGGAAATAAAAACTATTCCTGAAAAAAAAAAAATTGAAAATAAAAAATTTCTTATCATTAAAAAAGTTTAAATTAAATCTTTTAGGTTCTGTCTTTTTTTTATAATCTTTATTTTTGAATTTTTTATTAGTATTTCCATTGGTTTCGGTCTTGTATTATAATTAGAACTTAGTGACATACCATAAGCACCAACGTCACAAATTAAAATCAAATCATTCTCATGTAATTTTTGAAATTTTTTAAGTGTTGAAAATTTATCTGTGCTCTCACAGATTGGTCCAACAAATTCATAATTCTTATTGGATCTTACTTTATTTCTAATTGCAGGTATTATTCGGTGTTTTGCGTTGTATAATGCTGGTCTCATAAAATCATTCATTGCTGCATCTAATATTATGAAGTTTTTTTTATGACCTTCTTTTATATATATTATCTTTGCTATTAAAATTCCTGTGTTTCCAATTATAGATCTTCCAGGTTCAAAAATTATTTTAGTTTTATGTTTTTCTTTAAATTTTTTTACAATAGATGAATATTTTTTAAAATTTAGTTTTTTATTATTATTTTCATAATCAATTCCCATACCTCCACCTAGGTCAATGTATTCAAAATGATAATTGATTTTTTTAATCATTTTGTCCAAAACTTTTAACATTTTTTCATAAGGTCTAGTATCGAGAATTTGACTTCCAATATGAACACTTAAACATTTAAGATTCATGTATTTGGAGTTTTGAATATATTTTGATAATTCTAAAAAGTTTTTTTCGGATACACCAAATTTATTTTCTTTTTTACCTGTTGATATTTGACTTAAAGTTTTAGCATCAGTATTTGGATTTAGTCTTATTCCAACATTTACTTGTTTTTTTCTAATTTTAGCTATTTTTTCAATTTCTAAAATTTCACTTTTTGATTCAGCATTAATCAATAAAATTTTCTTTTTAATAGCAAAACTTATTTCATTTTTACTTTTACCTACTCCAGAAAATACAATTTTATTTGGTTTAATACCTGATTTAAGAGCCTTTAATAATTCACCAATAGAAACTACATCAGCACCCAATCCTAATTTACCTATCTCATTTAATAATATTTTATTTGAATTAGCCTTTACACTAAAACAAGTTAAAGGATCAATATGTTTAAAATTTTTTTTAAAATTTTTGATATTTTTTTTTAGTTTTTTAAGGGAATAACAATAAATAGGTGTTTTAAATTTTTTTGCTATTTTATTTACATCAAACCCATCAATTAAAAAATTTTTGGATTTATATCTCATAATACTGTAATTAATTTGGTATTTGAGAATTCTAGTTTTGACTCTTTATAAATTGGATCACCTTTTTTTCCACAAGAAAAAATTAAAATTCCAATAATTAAAAATAAATATATTTTTTTTATCATAATTCTTTTTTATATTTTATTATCATTTTTTTGATATTATCAAAAGCAGTTCCTCCATATGATTTTTTTGAATTAACAGAATTTTTTAAATCAAATATTTTAACTACATCATTTTTAAGTTTTGGTTCTATTTTTTTTAATTCTTGAATAGTTAATTCATTTAATTTTTTTTTCTTTTTTTCTGCTAAGTTAACTATTGCAGCAGTTTTTTGGTATGCTTGTCTAAACGGCATAGAATAATTTTTGACCAAATATTCAGCTAGATCAGTTGCAGTTATATACCCTGAGTTGGCAAGTTCTAGCATTCTTTTTTTATTTGGACTAAGATTATTTAAAATTTCAACTAATATTTTTAAACAATTATTAAGAACTTCAGTAGATTTAAAAATAATTTCTTTGTCATCTTGTAAATCTTTAAAATAAGATAATGGTAATCCTTTTAAAATTGTAAGCATTGAAAAAAAGTTTCCATAAATTGTTCCAGTCTTTCCTCTTAAAAATTCAAGAAGGTCTGGATTTTTCTTTTGAGGCATAATTGAAGAGCCTGTAACAACTTTATCTGAAAGTGTGATTAAGTTAAATGCATCTGAATTCCAAATAATCAAGTCTTCTGCAATCCTTGAAACGTGCATTGAACAAACAGAACAATTATATAAATAGTCTAAAACAAAATCCCTATCTGATACTGTGTCAATAGAATTATTTGTTGGACTTTTAAAACCTAATTTTTTAGTTGTATAATTTCTATCTATATTAAACGAAGTTCCAACTAAGGCTGAGACGCCTAAGGGATTTTCATTTAAACTTTGCATGTTATTTAAGAATCTTTTTTTGTCTCTATTTAACATTTCGACATAAGCCATTAAATAATGTCCAAATGATAATGGTTGAGCATTTTTAAGATGAGTGAAACCTGGCATAATTGTTTGAATATTTTTTTCTGCTAATTTTAAAATTACTTTAATCGTTTGATTTAAATTATCATTGATATTTTTACTGGCAGATTTAATCCAAATTTTGAAATCTGTTATGACTTGATCGTTTCTAGAACGAGCAGTATGGATATAACCTGCATCATCACCTATAATTTGGAATAATCTTTTTTCTATACTCATATGAATATCTTCATGTTTTTTATTAAATTCAAATTTTTTTTTTAAAATTTCTTTTTCAATTTTATTAAGACCATAGACTATTTTATTTTTGATTTTGAAGGATATTATTTTTTGTTTATAAAGCATTTCAACATGAGCAATTGATCCTTTTATGTCCTCTTTATAAAGTTTTTTATCAATATCAATTGAACTTCCAATTTTTTGAAATAGTGAGGAGGTGTTATTTTTAATTCTTGTATTCCAAATTGCTGTATTGTTTTTATTTTTTACCATGATAATTACTTATACATATTAAACATGAAATTTTTAATAATATTCTTTTTTTTAACTACAAGCGCTTTTGCAAATGTAGAGCAAGTTATTGAAAATCTTGTAATTAATAAGGAATTAAAAAGATATAAAAATTTGACGTTTTCAGATGCAAAAAAAAATCAATTAAATTTAGATGATTTTCGTGGAAATCTGATTTTATTAAACTTTTGGGCAACTTGGTGTGCACCTTGTAAAGAAGAAATGCCATCTTTAGATACACTACAGAAACAAAAAAATTTAAACAATCTTATTATTTTTCCAATTAACGTAGGACAAGATAAGGTTGAAAAAGCAGAAAAATTTTTTCAAGATTTAAAAATTAAAAATTTAGATCTGTTTTTTGATACATCAATGACAATGGCTAAAAATTTTGCATTAAGAGGAATTCCAACATCAATTTTTTTTAATAAAGAGGGTGAGGAGTTTGCAAGAATAATTGGATCTATTGATTTTAAAGATAAAAAATTTATAGAGTGGTTAAGTTCTTATAACTAATTTTTAAAAAAATAAGCAAAGCCAACTAAAACTATAATTGCAATAAACTGAAGTAAAACTCTTAATTGCATTAATTTATTGGAATATTTTTTACTTGTTTCTCCACCCTTAAATAGAGTGCCAATTCCTAAAATAAGAATTATTCCCACAATTATTAATAATGAAATAGATAAAATTTTTATAAATATTCCGGAAATCATAAATGTATTGTAGGTTGTTTTAAAAAATAAAAAAACATAATTTAGTACATATGACATTTTGTCTAGACGCCATTCAAATAAAACCAGAGAAAAACAAAGGAATAAAAAATGCAATAATTCTACTACACGGATATGGAGGTGATGGCAACGATATTAGCATGTTGTCATTGAATTGGAAAAGACATTTACCAAATACAATTTTTATTTGTCCGAATGGTCCAGAAAAATGTTTAATAAATCCATCAGGTTTTCAATGGTTTGATTTGACTCAAGAAAATACAAAGTACATTTTAGAAGAGTCAAAAAAAAGTGAGGAAAAATTAAATGAATTTATAAATCAAGTTAAAAAAGAATATAAATTGTCAAATAAAAATATTTGTTTATCAGGTTTTAGTCAAGGTTGTATGATGTCTATAAATTTAGGACTTACTTCTGACGACGAATATAATTGTATAGTTGGTTTTTCTGGAAAAATAATTAATGAAAAAGATTTAGAGTCAAGAAAAAAAATTTCTGCAAATATATTATTGACGCATGGTGAAAAGGATGAAATTGTGCCACCAAATTTTTTGTTAGCAGCAAAAGATTTTTTTATTAGAAATAATGTTAATAATGAGACACATTTAATTAAAAATTGTGGACATCATATTCCTGTAGAAGCATCAAGTATAGCATTAAATTATATTTCAAAAAAATTTAATAATTCCTAATTATTGAAATAATTTTTTATTTAAGTTAAAGTTTATTTATGAATAATTTTATTGAACAAGAAGTTTCTCTAGAAAAATGTCCTGCGTTAGTGTTAAATGCTGATTATAGACCTTTAAGCTATTATCCTTTATCATTATGGTCTTGGCAAGATACTGTAAAATCTGTATTTTTGGATAGAGTAGTTATAGTAAGCTCTTATGATAGAGTGATAAGAAGCCCATCTTTTGACATGCAATTACCAAGCGTCATAGCTTTAAAAAGTTACATTGTACCACAGTCAAAACCAAGTTTTACAAGATTTAATGTATTTTTAAGAGATAAGTTTTCTTGTCAATATTGTGGCAGTAGAGATGAACTTACATTTGATCACTTATTGCCAAGATCTAAAGGTGGAGAAACAAATTGGGACAATGTAGTTACTGCCTGTTCGACTTGTAATGTCAAAAAAGGAGGAAAATTATTGAAATCGTCTGGAATGAAACTTTTCCAATATCCTTATCAACCCTCTACAGAAGATCTTCATCGCAATGGAAAAAATTTTCCTCCAAATTATTTACACAAAAGTTGGATGGATTACTTATATTGGGATGTAGAACTAGATGCATAAATTTTAAATTTTCTCAGAAATGTTAATAGCTAATCTTGATCCAGTCTTAATTATCTTATCCATTATAGAATAAACACCACTTTTTGTAGCACCTTTTTCATAAGCAATATCTTTGTGATGTAATTCATCTTCTCTGAATTTTATAATTTTTTTTTTGAGTTCTTTTTCCTCGGAACCAAGTTCATCTATCTGGTTTTGATAATGTTTATCGATTACTTCTTCAACTGACGCAGTACATAGCATTGCTGCTTTTTTACCAAGTATTGTTGACCCAAATCCTAGCCCAACACCAAGTAAATCCCATAAAGGTAAAAATTTTGTTGGTTTAATATTTCTTTTTTTTATTTCATTTTCAAAAAACTCACAGTGTTCTTTTTCATGG
>MDSZ01071681.1_pt1 | contig 10046 bp, 7 predicted proteins | sample 811201 | NCBI WGS metagenome assembly MDSZ01 (sample SAMN05326647, study PRJNA326480) | marine metagenome | isolation source: seawater | place: Indian Ocean: North | collected 2010 | reverse complement strand
CTTGTATTTTTGTCCTGCTGTAAATTGTATTCTTTTTAATTTCGTCAGATATCAAGAAAGCAAGCTCGAGCGCTTGATTTGAATTTAATCTTGGATCACAATGAGTGTGATATCTGCTGGATAAATCTTGATCCGATATTTTTTGAGCTCCACCTGTACATTCTGTCACATTCTGACCTGTCATTTCGATATGAAGACCTCCTGCGAAAGTTCCTTCGGCTTGATGGACTGCAAATACATTTTTTACTTCCTTTAAAACATTATTAAAAGGTCTTGTTTTAAAACCTGTGGTAGATTTAATTGTATTTCCATGCATTGGATCGCATGACCATACAACATGGACACCTTCTTTTTTAATTTTTCTAACTAATTTAGGTAAAAATTTCTCAACTTTATCATGTCCGAATCTTGAAATTAAAGTGATCTTACCTTTTTCATTTGTTGGGTTTATAACATTGCAAATTTTAACAATTTCATCTGGATCTGAGGTAGGTCCGCATTTAATTCCAATAGGATTTTCTATACCTCTACAAAATTCAACATGACCTCCATCAAGCTGTCTTGTTCTGTCTCCAATCCAAACAAAATGGGCTGATGTATCGTGATATTCGCCCGTAGTTGAGTCAACTCTTGTCATACTTTCTTCAAATGGCAGAAGTAAAGCCTCGTGAGAAGTCCAAAAGTTTACAGTTTTTAATCTTCTATTAAATTCTGCGGTTATTCCACATGCCTCCATAAATGCAAGTGCGTCAGCTATTTTATCTTCGAGTTCTTTAAACTTAGCAGCTTGTGGACTATTTTTAATATATCCTAAATTCCATAAATGAACTTTTTTTAGATCTGCGAATCCTCCATGGCAAAAAGCTCTAATTAGATTAAGTGTAGATGCTGCCTGTGAATAAGCTTTGAATAATCTTTTTGGATCTGGCCTTCTTGATTTCTCTGTAAATTCTATTCCATTAATATTATCGCCTAAATAACTAGGTAGCTCAACATCGCCTTGTTTTTCTGTTGGAGCGCTCCTTGGTTTTGAAAACTGTCCTGCTATTCGCCCTAGTTTTACAACTGGTAATGATGCAGAATAAGTTAATACTAAAGACATCTGTAACATTGCTTTAAAATAATCTCTTATATTGTCAGGATTAAATTCTGCAAAACTTTCTGCACAATCTCCGCCTTGCAACAAGAATGCTTTTCCATCTACAACATCGGCTAATTGTTGTTTTAAATGTCTTGTTTCACCTGCGAAAACTAAAGGAGGAAAAGATTTCAATTTATTTAAAACTGAATTCAATTCCCTCTCATCCTCATATGACGGGATATGTTTTACAGGATAATTTCTCCAACTATTTAATTTCCATTTTTTCATATTCAACTTAGAATTGTTTTAGCATAGTTTTTACGTTAATCAACAGGACTTAAAAGATTGAAGTTAAACAATGTTATAACTTAAAAAGTATTGTTTTAATTGTGCCATTTTCAATGGGAGAATAGGATAACAAACTTTGACTTTGATAATCAAAATTAAATGGGGACTTATCTATAACTACTCCTGAGTTTATATCTAATCTTGTTAAGTGGCCAACAGGTATATCCATGTTTGGATAAAAATTTTTTGAATTGGGCAATCCTTCAGTAAGTATTAAATAACTAAATTTATTTTTTTTTATTTTTTTTAACACCTCTATAATTTGTTCATTTGATAAATGTTGTAAAACTTGTCTTATTACAACTACATCTCCAATTGGCAGATCATCCTTGGTAATATCAGTTAATTTAAAAGATACTTTTTCTGATTTGTTTGTTTTTTCATTATATTCAATAAGTTGGGGAACTACATCACAACCAATATATAAATCACAATATTTAGATAGCTGCGAACCGATATTAAAATCACCACACCCTAAATCAACAACTTTACTTTTACCTTTAATAGAAAGTAAAAATTTTGAGACTGAATCTAAGTATGGTTTTGTATGATTAGGATTATGAGAACCATCACCAGAAAAAAAAGGAGACTGTGAATTTTGTGGTTTTCCCCAAATATTATCATTATATATTTTTGAAAAAATATCCTTGTTAGAATAATTTTTCCATACTTTCCATTTTTTTAAACTTATAGCCCTCAAAAAAAATGAAGGAAGATAATTTTTGAGTTTAGACATTTTAAATTTACTTTTTTTTTAGATTATATCATTAGGTAACAGCATTAAATATAAATTACTCCACTGTTACAGATTTAGCCAAATTTCTTGGCTTATCAATATCATAACCTTTGTTTAATGCAGAGTAATATGCAAGTTTTTGAAGTGGGATTGTAATTAAAAAAGGCAATAAGTCATCAATAGTATTTTCTACTTTAATTGATTGCCAGATGTTTTCATGAACAATTTCATCCTTACTTCTATTTGTCACTAAAAGTACTTTTGCACCTCTTGCAATAACCTCTTGCATATTGGAGATAGTTTTTTTAAAATGCTCATCTCTTGGTGCTAGCACTACAACTGGCATTCCGTCCTCGATCAATGCTAGAGGACCATGTTTCATTTCACCTGCTGGATAACCCTCAGCATGAACATAAGCTAATTCTTTTAATTTAAGAGCTCCCTCTAATGCAATTGGATATGAATACCCTCTTCCTAAAAACATGGAACCTTTGGCATCAACAAAAGTTTTGCAAATCGTCTGTACCTGATCCTCTGTTAAAAGTGTTTTTTTAACATTTTTTGATAAATCTATTAAAGATTTAACTTTCGTGCTAAAAATTTTTCTATCTATTTCTTTTCTTTCACTCGCCATCTTTAAACAAAGAATATATAGCACTAATAATTGTCCCAAAAATGCTTTTGTAGAGGCAACACCAATTTCAGGCCCACAATGTATGGGTAAAACAAATTTTGAATCTCTAGCAATTGAACTTTCAACTACATTTACAATTGAACAAGTTTTTACATTATTTTTATTGCAAAGATCTAATGCCGCATACGTGTCAGCTGTCTCTCCAGATTGTGAAACAAAAATATATAAACAGTCTTTTTTAAATCTATTTTTCCTATATCTAAATTCAGAAGCTATATCTACATTTACATCAAGAGATGTCATTTGTTCAAACCAATATTTAGCCATTAAACATGAGTGATAGGCGGTGCCACAACCTATTAGTAGCACTGAGGATATGTCAGCATTTTTCCAAGGAAAGTTATATATATTTATAGATTTGCTTATTTTATCTATGTATTCATTTACACAATTTTTAATTGTTCTTGGCTGTTCATCGATTTCCTTAGCCATAAAATGTTTATAATCACCTTTTTCATATTCTTGATCGTCTTTTGATAGCTCTAAAACTTTTTTATTTACTTTAATTCCATTTTCATCAAAAAATTCAACGCCATCTTTTTTTAATATGCAAAATTCACTATCATTTAGGTAGGTAACTTTATTTGTCATAGATTTTAAAGCATAAGAATCTGAACCCAAATAATTTTCATTTGGTCCATATCCTACAGCAAGTGGTGAACCTCTTCTCGCACCAACAATTAAGTCAGGTTTATCTTGAAAAATTATACCTAAAGCGAAACTGCCATGAACTCTTTTAAGCATCTTGATTATTGAACTTTTTAAATCATATTTTTTTAGATAATCTGTGATCAGATGAACTATAACTTCGGTATCTGTCTGGGATTTGAAAATATAACCTTTTTTAATTAATAATTTTTTTAGTAATGTTGAATTTTCTATTATGCCATTATGAACGACTGAAACTTTATCTGAAGAATGGGGGTGTGCATTTACTGTACTTGGCACACCATGTGTAGCCCATCTAACATGGCCTATGCCAACATTGCCAATTAATTTTTGTTTTGTAAGATTATTTTCTAAGGCATCTACTCTGCCTTCGCACTTTACTTCTTTGATCAAGCCATATTCTAAAGTTGCAATACCTGCCGAGTCATAACCTCTGTATTCTAATTTTTTTAAAGAATTTAAGATTAAACCTGAAACACTCTTTGTACTAGTAATTCCTACAATTCCACACATCTATTTATTTCTTTTATAGTTTTTTATTTCTATTTGTTTTGTTCTGGTCAAAGCTAAGGACTTTTTTTTAACTTTTCTAGTAATTACTGATCCTGCGCCAACAATACTTTGTTCTTCTATCCTAACTGGAGCAACTAAAGATGTATTTGATCCTATAAAAACTTTATCTTTAATTATTGTTTTGCTTTTTTTAATACCATCATAATTACATGTAATAGTCCCCGCCCCTATGTTTACATTTTTTCCAATTTTAGCATCTCCAATATAAGACAGATGGCTTACTTTTGTATTTTTTCCTATTTTACTTTTCTTTACCTCAACAAAGTTTCCAACTTTTGCACCAGGACCTAAAATACTACCAGGTCTAAGTCTAGCGTATGGTCCTATGGAGACATTATTTTCAATTTTTACACCTTCTAGATGAGAAAAGGACTTTATTAATATATTATCTTTAAGAATTACATTTCCAACAAAAACAACATAAGGTTCTATGGAAACATTTTTTCCAATTTTAGTGTTACTAGAAAAAAATATAGTTTCCGGGGCTGTCATTTTTACCCCTTGCTTTAAAAATTTATTTCTTAGCTTTTTTTGAATTATTTCTTGCTTCATTTGAAATTATATATATTTAAGTAAATGATTTAATTAAGTCACAAATTATTTCTTATTAATACTTTAAATATGAGTCAAAAATTAACGATTATATTTGATCTTGATGGAACATTGGTAGAAACTGCCCCAGATTTAATCAATGCCCATAATCATGTTATGTCAAAATATGGATTTGAAACCAAAAAATCAATAGACATAAAAAAGCTTGTTGGCAAAGGTACAAATTCTTTAATAACAAGATCTGTTTGGGGGCAAGCACAAAAGAATTTTAAAAAGGTTGAAGATAAAGTTCTAAAAGATGAAATGATAAATGAGTTTTTGGATTATTACACAAAAAATATTTGTGTGGATAGCAAGTTGGTAAACGGAACTGAAAACTTTCTAAGATGGTGCAAACAAAAAAATATAGCTCTGGGAGTTTGCACAAATAAGCAAGATTATCTATCAGTAGATTTATTAAAAAAACTAAATATTAATCATTTTTTTGAATATATTGCTGGGAGTAATACATTTGATTATTGTAAACCAGATCCAAGGCATTTAACTAACGTAATTGAAATAATGCAAGGGGACATAAAAAAAGCAATTATGATTGGTGACAGTGAAACAGATGCGGAAACTGCAAAATCAGCCGGGGTGCCATTTATTTTGTTAGAAAATGGTTATACCGAAAAAAAAACATCAGAAATACATCATGATCATTTAATTAAAGATTTTGTGGGTATTGAGGTAATAATAAGTAAATATATCGATCATTAATATTGATTAAATTTTAACCTAGCTGTAAATAATTACACGAGAGGATTTAAAGTGATATTAAATACAGTAAAAGTTTATCCATCTAAAATAAAACTTCCAAAAAAAAATCAATTAGCTTGGAAGATAGCAGAAATTGCAAGTGATAATGCAAAACTAAATGGACAATCTGTTGAAATGGCAATTAACAGAATTATTGATAATGCCTCTGTTGCTATAGCCTCTTTAAATCGAAAACCAGTAATCTCAGCAAGAGAAATGGCATTGGCACATCCTAGAAAATATGGAGCTAATATATACGGCATTGATTCAAAAAAAAAATTTGATTGTGAGTGGGTAGCGTGGGCTAATGGTACAGCTGTCAGAGAATTAGATTTCCATGATACTTTTTTAGCTGCAGACTATAGTCATCCTGGTGATAATATACCTCCTATATTAGCAGTGGCTCAACAATTAAAAAAAAATGGAACAGATCTATTAAGAGGAATTATCACAGCATATGAAGTTCAGGTAAATTTAGTAAAAGGTATCTGTTTACATGAACATAAAGTAGATCATATAGCACATTTGGGCCCAAGTGTTGCTGCAGGGATTGGTTCATTGCTTAAACTTAATACTGAAATAATTTACCAAGCAATTCAACAAGCTCTGCACATTACTATTTCAACAAGACAATCTAGAAAAGGAGAAATATCAAGTTGGAAAGCATTTGCACCTGCCCATGCAGCTAAGTTAGGGATAGAAGCAGTGGACCGTGCAATGAGAGGTGAAGGTGGACCTAGTCCAATTTATGAGGGTGAAGATAGTGTTATCGCAAGAATACTTGATGGTAAAAATGCAAATTACAAAGTCCCTTTGCCAAAAAAAAATCAAGAAAAAAAAGCTATCCTTGAAACATACACAAAAGAGTATTCAGCTGAATACCAAGCACAAGCTCTAATTGATCTTGCAAAAAAAATTAAAACAAAAATAAATAATCTTAATAACATCCTAAAAATTGATATTTATACAAGCCATCATACTCACTATGTTATCGGAACTGGAGCAAATGATCCTCAAAAAATGGATCCAAACGCTAGTAGAGAGACACTTGATCATTCAATTATGTATATTTTTGCTGTAGCTTTAGAAGATGGAGATTGGCATCATGAAAAATCATATAGCAAATTTAGATCAAATAGAAAAAGCACAATTAAACTATGGAGATCAATAAAAACCCATGAAGATAAAAATTGGACTAAAAAATATCATGAGTCTAACCCTAGAAATAAATGCTTTGGTGCAAAAGTGACAGTTACTCTAAATAGTGGGAAAAAAATTACAGAACAATTAGAAAGAGCAGATGCGCATCCATATGGGGCTAGGCCCTTTAAAAGGGAAAATTATATAAATAAATTCAAAACTCTTACTGATAAAATAATTTCAAAAAAAGAAAGTGAAAGATTTTTAAAAGTAGTTCAAAATTTAAGAAAACTGAAAAGTGGCCATTTATTCAAATTAAATATTGAAGTAAGTAACAAAAAATTGAAAAGAAATAAAAGAAAATCTATTTTTTAATGCACTTTATTGAAAAAAAACCCGAAGAAAAAAGAATTAATTTGAATGATAAATTAAAATCAAATAAAATTTTAAGAGTTCCTGGAGCTTATAATCCTCTTACAGCAAAATTAATTGAAGAGATAGGATATGATGCGGTTTATGTTTCTGGAGGTGTAATGTCAAATGATCTAGGTTATCCCGATATTGGCCTTACAACTTTAGAGGATGTAAGTACCAGATCAAATCAAATTGCAAGAGTTACAAATTTACCAACTATTGTTGATATAGATACGGGTTTTATTTCTTGTAAACAAACAATTGAAACTTTTGAAAAATTTGGAATTTCTGCTGTTCATATAGAAGATCAAATTGAAAGAAAAAGATGTGGACATCTAGAGAATAAAGAACTTATTTCTACAGAAAAAATGATCAAAAAAATTAAAGAATGTGTAAGTGCAAAAAAAGATAAAAATTTTAAAATTATTGCTAGATCGGATGCTAAGTCAGTTGAGGGATTAGATAAAATGATAGAAAGATGCAAATCTTATATTGATGCAGGAGCTGAAATTATTTTTCCTGAAGCATTAAAAGATGAAAATGAGTTTGAAAAAGTTAGAAAATCACTAAGTTCTTACTTATTAGCAAATATGACAGAGTTTGGTAAATCAAAATTATTGAGTTATCAGGAACTTGAAAATTTAGGATATAATATCGTTCTTTACCCAGTAACAACTCAAAGGTTGGCAATGAAAAATGTTGAAGATGGACTGCGTGCTATTTTTGCAGATGGACATCAAAATAATATTATAGATAAAATGCAATCAAGAAAAAGATTGTACGATTTAGTTGATTATGAAAAGTATAATTCTCTAGACGAAAAGATATATAATTTTAATACAGAAGGACATGAGTAATGAGTGAAGAAATAAAAAAAGGATTATTAGGAATTGTTGTTGATGAAACTGAGGTTTCTAAAGTGATGCCTGAAATTAATTCTCTTACTTATAGAGGTTATGCCGCTCAAGATTTATGTGCAAAATGTAAATTTGAAGAGGTTGCTTATTTGATTTTAAATGGAGAGCTTCCAAACAAAAATCAACTTAAAAAATTTGAACAACAAGAAAAAAAAGAAAGAAAACTTTCAAATACATTAATTCAAGATATCAAGAGATTTCCCAAAAATGCACATCCGATGGATGTTGTGCGAACTGCTGTAAGTATAATGGGACTCGAAGATAAGGAAACAAAAGATAATTCAACAGATGCTAATATGCGAAAAGTAATGAGAATATTTGCAAAAACACCTGTTGCTTTAGCTGCATTTTATAGAGCAAGAAAAGGCAAAAAAATTATTCCTCCAAAGAAAGACCTTTCATTTTCTGAAAATTTTTTCCACATGTGTTTTGGGAAAGTTCCTAACAAAGAAATAGTTAAAGCCTTTGATGTTTCATTAATTTTATATGCAGAACACAGTTTTAATGTTTCAACATTTACAGCAAGAACTATTACAAGTAGCTTATCAGACATTCATGGTGCTATTACCGGTGCAATTGCTAGCTTAAAAGGACCTCTCCATGGTGGTGCGAATGAAGAGGTGATGCACATGATGAATAAAATTAAAAAACCAGAAAACGCATTAAGATGGATTAATAAAGCATTAGATAATAAAGACGTTGTTATGGGATTTGGCCATAGAGTTTATAAAAGTGGCGATTCTAGAGTTCCAACCTTGGTAGAACATTTTAGAAAAGTCGCTAAATTAAAAAAAGATAAAAAGTTTGAAAGAATTTATGACATTGTTGAAAAAGTTATGATCGATAGGAAAAATATACACCCGAACGTAGATTACCCAACGGGACCCCTTTATCATCTCATGGGCTTTGATACGGATTTTTTTACACCTATTTTTGTAATTTCAAGAATTATAGGGTGGTCAGCGCACATCATTGAGCAATATGCAGCTAATAAGTTGATTAGGCCCCTTGCGAAGTATAAGGGGAGCCAACATAGAAAAGTTATTCAATTAAATCAGCGATAATCTAATTTTTTACTTATGAAAAAACCAAACTGCTAAAGCAATACCAGCTACTAATAACATTTTAATCTCCTTTTTTTTATTTAACTAAAAGCTTCAGTCCACGTTCCTTGAGTAGAAGCTTTTGAATATTCAGTCGCCCTGCCTTCAAAAAAATTCATATGTTCAACAGCATTCAACATAGTATCAAGCCATGTTAAAGGATTTTTGTGTACATTATAAATCGGCTCTAAGCCTAACTGTGACAATCTTCTATTTCCAATAAATCTGATATAATCTTTTACTTCTTGAGCTGTTAAACCATTCATTGGGCCCATCTCGAATGCCAAATCTATAAAAGCATCTTCATGATGAACTATAGTCCTACATGCTTCGTAAAGCTCTTTCTTAAGTTGAGGAGTCCAAATTTGTGGTTCTTCTTTTATAAACTCTTTGAATAACCTAATCATAGAATTACAATGCAAAGTTTCGTCTCTAACTGACCACGTAACTATTTGACCCATACCTTTCATTTTATTAAATCTAGGAAAGTTTAATAAAATTGCAAAGCTAGCAAACAATTGCAAACCTTCTGTAAAGGCACTAAAAACTGCAACCGTTTTAGCAATATCTTCTTTGGAATTTACATTAAAATTTTGCATGTAATCATACTTATCTTTCATTTCTTTATACTTCATAAATGCTGAATACTCGGACTCTGGCATTCCAATAGTATCGAGCAAATGTGAATAGGCGGCAATATGAACTGTTTCCATCGAAGCGAAGGATGTCATCATCATCAATACTTCTGTTGGTTTAAAAACAGTTGTATAATGTCTTAAATAACAGTTATTAACTTCAACATCTGCTTGAGTAAAAAATCTAAAAATTTGTGTAAGTAGGTTCTTTTCAGCTTGAGATAGGTTTTTTTGCCAATCTCTTACATCGTCACCCAACGGCACCTCCTCAGGCAGCCAATGAATTCTTTGTTGTGTTAACCAGGCATCATAACACCATGGATATCTAAAAGGTTTATAAACAGGGTTTTCAACTAATAAACCCATTTTTTTTGGTTGAATAATTT
>MDSZ01052284.1_pt1 | contig 10046 bp, 8 predicted proteins | sample 811201 | NCBI WGS metagenome assembly MDSZ01 (sample SAMN05326647, study PRJNA326480) | marine metagenome | isolation source: seawater | place: Indian Ocean: North | collected 2010 | reverse complement strand
TTTTTAATTTCTCTTTTAGTTTTTTTTCCTATTAATTTTTGATACTGATAAGGTTCTAGACTATTTTTAGGGCATGGCCTGAGATAAATTAAATCTCTTTTTTTAATTATATGATTTTTTTTAAGAAAATTTTTTGAATGAATTGATCTTCTTTGAACAATAGCTGTATCTATTTCGTTAAATTCAATTTTTTTAATTTTATTTCCTAATGAACGTTCTAGTTCTCTGGATGCTTGAATCATATCTTTCCAAGTTTTGGGGTTCATGGAAAATTTATGATCGGGACCTTTTAAGTTATTATCAAGAGTAAAATGTTTTTCTATGATTCTTGCTCCTAATGTGATTGCTCCTAGTACTGTTGCATGACCAAAAGTATGATCACTTAAACCCAATATTGCTTTTGGAAATAACTTTTTGTAAGTTTTTAGTACATTCAAATTTATATAATCATAGTTATTAAGATTAGCAGTATAATTTGTATTACATTGCATTATTGCAATTTTTTTATTTATTTTCGTTGCCTCTTTATATGCTTGTTTAACTTCATGAATAGTTGAAGCTCCTGTTGCTATAATGTATGGCTTACCCTTAGAAGCTATATATTTTATAATTTCTAACCAAGTAATATCACCAGAGCCAATTTTGTATGCAGGAATAAATTTATCAACATGGTCAACCAATTCAAAAGAGTAAGGAGATGTAAAAAAGTCTATTTTAACTTTTTTACATTCTTTTTTTAATATAGGTGTCCATTTAAGATTAATTGAGGCTTCTTTGTAAACTTGATAAACACTTTTTTTCCATTTTGACTGATGAGATAATTGTTTATTAAAACTTCTAAATGTATGATCACTTACAATTGTATCTGCATTGAAATGTTGAAACTTAGCTGCATCAGCCCCTGCTTTTTTTGCTTCTCTAATTAGTTGAATTGCTTTCTTTAAACTTCCATCATGATTTGCTGCTATATCAGCTATAAAATAAGTGGGATGACTTTCTCCAATTTTCCTATTATTTATTTTAAACATATTGCTCATTAATTAATTTTGTATTCAAAAGCTATTTTTTTTATCTCATTATCTAAATTCGGAAGATAAATGTTAAACTTTTTTTCAAACTTGTTTACTTTCATTCGCATATCTTTATTTCTTTTAGCAAAAAAGTTAATATCTTTATAAGTAACTTTATTAATTAGTTTTAGGTCTAAATTAAGTTTTTTTGCAAATTTTATTCCAAATTTATACTTAGAAAATCCTATTTTACTACCAATATTATACTTTCCATTAATTCTTCTAATTAAAATAGTGTTTAGTATATCACATAGTGATTTTATAGATAACGGGCTAAACTGAATATCATCAGCTAAATTAATTACTTTTTTATTTTTTAAATTTTTATATATCCAATCACTAAATGAGTTTCTTTTACTATTTAAAGATTTGCCTGAGAAATTAGTTCTTAATACTATCGAATTTATCTTTTCACATTCTTTCTCAGCTAATAATTTAGTTTTTGTATAAAAATTTTTACAATTATTATTGCTTTCTTTGTTCTTCTTTAAATTATCATAAAATTGGTCAGTTGAAACTTGAATCAAGTAGGTATTTAATTTTTTATTTTTAACTACTTTGCATATATTTCTTACTATTTGATAATTGACTTTTTTTGAAAATAATTTGTTTTTTTCACAATAATCTATATCTGTTATTGCGCTTAAATTAATTATAGCGTCAAATTTTCTTTTACTTAAATACTTGTTACAAAAATGAAAATTGGATAAATCATTTTTTTTATTTCTTTTAAATTTTTTTATAGACCATTTTTTTTTCGGAAATACTTAATTAATCTCAAGCCTAACAGCCCAGATGATCCTGTAATTAATATTTGATTCATTTAATTTAATCTTGAAAAACCAGGCTGACTCACTGGAAAACGTAAATAATATGCAATACTTTTTCCATCAGAAATTTTTTTTATTTGAGAAAAAATCTTTTCTAGTTCTTCAAAATAAATATTTAAATATTTTTCATGTTGAATACAGCAATATACAGAATTTGTTGCTAAAATTTTCTTTTTAAGCATTTCTTGTGTTATAAATGTTTTAAAATATAGATTTAGATTACTATCAAATGAGAATGATGGAAGCGCATCAATACCTTGAATTTTAATTTTAATTTTATATTTTTTTGATAATTTTAACCATTTCATTTTTATTCTTCTTCCAATTTTTGTTATTTTTTTCCATGATTTTATTCTTTCCATTTCTTTTAAGGTTGAAAGTGCTGCTGCTGGCCCTGTGGCATCTGTCCAAAAAGTACTACTAATAAAACTTTTTCTTGCTTTAATCATAATTTCTTTTTTTCCTATAACTGCCGTAATAGGTATGCCATTACCTATGGATTTACCAAACACCGCAATATCTGGATATATTTTATATTTTTTGTGCAAACCTCCGTTGGTCTCCCTAAATCCTGAAGTGCATTCGTCAAAAATTAACACTATCTTCTTTCTTTTTGTTATGTTTCGAATTTGTTTTAAAAAATTATTTTTTGGTTTTTCATTTCTCTCAACTTCCATAAAAACAGTTCCGATATTTGGATTTTTTCTTAGTAATTTTTTAAATCCCTTAATATCGTTATATCTGAAGGGGTGAGTTAATCCTTTTAATTTTTTTGGAATACCAATTGTACTTAGTCCTGATAAATGTATTTCATCTAAGTTTTTTTTGTTAGACAAATTACTCGATAAATACCAATCATGCCATCCATGATATCCACAAATAGCTATTTCATCTTTTTGACTAAAAATTCTTGCTATTCTTATTGCTATAGCATTTGCCTCTGCTCCTGTTCTTGAGAATGTTGCCATTTTGCTCCAAGGATGAATTTTAATTAATTTTTCAGCAAGCAACTTATCTAATCCTGAATTTAGTGTTGATATACTTCCATTATTTATATTTTTAATTACATGATTATTAATACTTTTGTTTGAGTAACCTAAGATATTAGTGCCAACACCCATAAGTGAAAAATCAAGGTATTTTTTGTTGTTTATATCCCATATATGACAACCGCTGGCTTTTCTGTAAAAAGTTGGCCATCCCGCTGGAAGAAATTGGTCAGGCCTTTTAGATAAGAGCATTCCACCATTTAAAACTTTTTCTCTTAAATCAATCCATTTTTTATAATTCAATTTTTCTTTATTATTAATCGAATACCAATATCTCGGATCAGTAAGAATTATATTATCAGAATTAAGCTTGTTAAAATTTAAATTATTTAAAAGTTTTTTATTTTTCTGTATTTTAATAAATTCATTTTTTACCGCTTCAAATTGTTTTTTATTGTCTAATCCGATGACAAATTTATCAATTAGTTCATTATTTAATGCAAATACTAATGAGGCTTTTAAAGCATTAATTTTATTGTCCGACAAAAATTCAGACCATTTTAAAAACTCACTTCTCCAAATTTTTAGTTGAGGACTCAGACTTTTAAAATTTTTTAATAAAGATCCTTGTAAAAATATTGATCTAGCATGTAACTCAATTTTTTGTCTTTTCAGTTTTTTTAACAACTCTTTATTAGCAAAGGATTGGTAAAAAACATTAAGTGGAAATTGTATAATTTCTGGAGTAAATATTTTTAAGATATTATCTAATTCAAATGTATTATATACGGAAATCCCAATTTTTTTTATTATCTTTTTTTCTTTATATTCATTTAATACTTTAAAAACAATTTTCCATTTTTTTGAATTTAAAGGAAGCAAAGAGTCATGAATTAGTAAACCATACAATACTTTAGTATTATTTGCACTTAATATATCATTTATATCATTTCTAATTCTTTTTTCAAAATTGCTTTTTAAATCATAATCAAATTTTAATTTAGAAATAATATTTATATTTTTTTTACTATTAATTTTTTTTATAATAGAGCTGCTATTTCTATAATAAGGTGAAGTATCTAAAAAATTTAACCCAGATTTTATTGCGTTCTGCAAAACCTCTTCAAATTTTTTATTTCTAGACAGTCCATAATTGTCATCAGATTGTGCACATCCTAAAATAAGTTTTTTATTTAAACTCATTTTTAATAAAAAGCCTGATTTGTTCTAATGATAAAAATTTTTTGTTTGTTGATGAGGAATATTCAAATTCTTTGGAAACTAATTTTCCTTTTTCTTTATCCTTATTAATTAAATAATTTATTTTTTGGTCGATGAATTTAATCGAGGGTTTTAACAAATAATAATCTTTAAATTCAACAGTATTTATGCTTTCATCTCTTGAACATAAAATTTCACTTATCTTCTCACCTGGCCTAATACCAATAAATTTAATTTTTTTAGATGGTGAAATTGCTTTTGCAAGATCTGTAATTTTTACAGAGGGTATTTTTGGTACAAAAATTTCTCCACCTGACATTCTATAAAAGCTATTTAAAACCAACTCTGCACTTTGAGAAAGAGTAATCCAAAATCTTGTCATTCTTTTATCTGTAATTGGAAAATTTTTTGAATTACTTTGATTAAGTTTAAAAAAATATGGTAATACGGATCCTCTTGAATTTGCTACATTTCCATATCTTACAACTGCAAATCTTGTTTTTTGATTTCCAGAAATATTATTTGCCGAAACAAATAGCTTATCTGAAGCTAACTTTGTTGCGCCATATAAGTTAATAGGATTTGCAGCTTTATCTGTGGATAATGCAATAACTTTTTCTACGTTACAAGAAAATGCTGCTTCTATCACATTTTTTGCACCAATGATATTCGTATTAATGTATTCTAATGGATTGTATTCTGCCAGATCTACATGTTTTAAAGCTGCAGCATGAATTACGTAATCGACATCTCTCATTGCGAATTTCATTCTTGATAAATCTCTAACATCGCCTAAAAAAAATCTTAAAATTCCACGTTTGTCTTGGTGCTGATATTTTTTGATCATTTCTGATTGCTTTAACTCATCTCTGGAAAAAATTACTAATCTTTTTAAGTTAAAATTTTTTAAGAATATACTGGTTAGCTCTCTACCTAAAGATCCAGTTCCACCTGTGATTATAACTTTTTTATTACGGAAAATATTTTTTAGATTTTTTTTTAACATATAATTATTTAATAAGTTTGTTTACAATTGCAGTATAAAAAAGGCCAATATGAGGCTGATGCAAAATTTTGTTATCTTTAATAAGTTTTTTGATTTGATTTTTAGTAAAATAAAGGACTTTAATTTCCTCTTTTTTGTCTACTTTTTTGGTTAATTTGTGCTTTGAAGTTGCAAAAAACATATGAACTTTATTACCTAATCTACCCGAGTCTGGATAAAGTATCGACAATTTTTTTAACGTTTCAACTTTATGTCCTGTTTCTTCTAATACCTCTTTTTTTGCACACAAAGCTGGAGTTTCTTTTTTTTCAAGTGTACCGCTTGGAAATTCATAGGTATATTTGTTAATTGCATGTCTATATTGTTTTACAAGAGGAAAAAGGTTCTTTGAGGTTTGCAAAATAACGTATACATAATCATTTTGATCTAAAGAATAGTATTCACCAACTCCTTTGTTAGGGAAAATAATTTTTTTCTTTTTTATTTTTATCCATTTATTTTTATAAATTATTTTGTTACTTAATATTTTAATCATTTTTTTATCACATACGTAGCTAGACCCAAGAATCTTGTAAGACCCATGCATACAAAAAATATAACCGATTTAAATTTTAATTTAAGAATTCCTTTGATGGGATACAATAGTGTATATCTTATTAGCTGGTGAAAAAGAATAGAGAAAATTTTATGTGGATATTTTATAACAAACTCAGCATCACCATGTCCATACCAGAGAAATTTTTTAAAATAGTCAGAAATATTTGCATGATGAAATTGTATAATTTTTGTATTTCCTATTCCAATTTTGAATTTTTTTAATTTAGATAATCTATAGATAAAATCTGTATCATCCATTGTTTTAGTAATCTTACTATCAAACTTTATAAATTTAAAAACTTTTTTTTTATAAATACATGGAGCAGTACCAATCATTAATCTTACCCCTGGAATATTATGTGTTATATCCCAGGACTCCTGTTCAGCTGAGTTTAAAAAATTTTTATTATATTTTGATTTTAGTTGTGACTGTACAATATCAAAATCAAATTCATGAAGATCATTAAAAAGGCTTTTTATGTCATTTTTTCTTAAAATATGATCAGCATCAATCATTGCAATAAACTGATTTTTTGCAGCGTTTATTCCTATTTGCCTATCCGCTGATAAGCTTTTCTTTTTTGAAATAATTACTTTATCTATAAATTTTTTAGCTAACTTAACTGTATTATCTGAAGAATTTCCATCTACCAATATAATTTCATCGACTTTATTTTTGCTTATGGACTTTAAACAGCTAACTATTCTTTTTTCCTCGTTTTTTGCGCAAACTACAACGCTTACTTTGAATTTTATTTTCATCAGTATCAGTAATAATAATGATTTATTGTTTTCTCTAGACCTTTTTTTAAAGAATAAAAATTTTTATGTCCTAATTTTTTTAACTTCGAAACATTTGGACATCTTCTTGACACACTTCCTCTATGTAGACTACTTTTTTTAATATCGATTTTTTTTTTTACTATTTTTGATATTAATTGAATCAAGTTTTTAATTTTTATTTCATTAGATGTGCCAATGTTATAGATAGAGTTTTTTTTACCTTTTTTATAGACTTTGCATATACCTTCAACAGCGTCATCTATATAGATAAAAGATCTAGATTCTTCCCCTGAGCCGAAAATTTCTAATTTAATTTTTTTCTTTTTTTTTTGTTTTTTTATTTTTGTAATTAATTCAGGTAATACATGATCGTTGCCCATATCTGGACCATAAACATTATGTGGCCTTAAAATTTTATATCTCGTTGAGGATTTTCTAAAATAATTTACGGTTAATAATTCGCCTATTATTTTAGATCCCCCATAAGATAATCTAGGATTAAAAATATCAGGAACTTTTAAAACTTCATCTTCTGAAGTAGGTATTTTATTAGGTTTTTGATATGCCTCTGAAGATGAGAATAATACAAATTCTTTTACTTTATTTTTTAAACAAGATTTAATTATATTTATAGTACCCTCGGTTCCAACTTCAAGGACTTCTTTTGGAATATTGTAAAAATTTTTTGTTCCATTAATTGCAGCTAAGTGGAAGCAGCTATGACAGTTTTTTAAAATTTTATCTAATTTACTTTGATTAAGTACACTTATTTTTTTTTTTGATATATTTTTACTGTTTTCAATTTTTTTAAAATCACCTCTTTGATCATTATCAATAGCAATAATATGATTATTTTTATCCTTGGATAGTTTTTTTACTAGTGATCTTCCTATAAATCCACTTGCTCCTGTGATAACAATCTTTTTCATTTTGAGTAAAAAAAAGTATTTTCTTTAAGATGATTCCATATGTCAATAAATAAGGTTTTCTTCTTTGCTAGTTTTATTAAATTTTTTTTTGAAAAATTATCGTGATTGATTGCAATAAAAATTATATCTGAATTTTTTATTAGCCCTTCGTAGTTACTATTAACGTAATTCCCTAAATTTCTTTTTTTTGAACGCGGATCAGAAATAATTATTTTTTTTGGAACTTTCTTTTCAATTTGTCTAACTAACTTTGGAACCAGAGATTCTCTGAGATCATCAGAGTTTTTCTTAAATGTATAACCAAGAATTCCTACAACTTTATTTTTAAATTTAATTTTATTTTCTGTCGCATTAACTAAATGGTAAGGCATATATTCATTTATTTTCCATGCAGCTAAAAACAAATCACTATTTGGGTTTCTTTCATTTAACATCCCAAAATCTTTTCTAAGACATGTGCCACCAGTTAATCCTGGTTTGAAAATTCTACCTCTTGGATATTGAAAGTTACACATTTCAATTATATCAAAAATATTTTGACCAAAATTATTTGCCAAAATTGCAAATTGGTTTGCTATTGCAAATTCAATATACCTCAAATTATTATTAAATAATTTTACCAGTTCAGCTGAAAGATAGTTTGTTTTAAATATTTTTACTTTAAATGATTGAAATATTTTTTTTGTAGATTGAAAACTCTTTTCGTCATCTACGCCGATTATTTGTGGGAGTGAGGCTAGTTCTTTCAATGCATGATTTTCTGCAATTCTTTCGGGGCAATAAGATAAAAAAATATCTTTTCCAACCTTAAATTTAGTATTTTTATTAATAAAATTCTTAATATATTCAGTTGTATCTGGACTTACTGTTGATCTCATTATTAAGGTTTGTCCTCTTCTAAAAATTTTAGTAATTTCTGATAAAACTTTATTAATACTAGATAAATCTACTTCAATACCATCTCTTAGCGGTGTACCAACTGTAACAAAAATATAGTCTGAATAAATTTTATTTAAAATTTTGATATCAGTAGTAAAAACTGCTTTTGTTCGTTTAATTAATTTATCACAACCTTTTTCGCTAAAAGGCATTTTTTTTAATTTTAAACTTTTTACTACTTCATAATTGTTATCAATACCTAGTAATTTGAAACCTTTTTTTTCAAGATATAGAAGCAGTGGAAGGCCAACTCGACCTAAACCAATTATGGAAATAGTTTTCTTTTTACTTGTTTTCACTGTAACCAATTATTTTGACCTCTGGCAAAGGAACTATAAATTTTCCTCCCCTTTTAAGAAAATTTCTTTCTCTTTTAATAAATTCATGAATAAATTGCCAAGGTAAAACTAGCATATAATCTGGCTTGAGTTTCCTCATTTTTTCTTCAGAAATTATTGGTATCCAAGAACCTACGGTTAGTAATCCATCTTTCGATTTTTGTCTTTCTGCTATTGCTGATACTAGATTTTTATCGATTTTGTAATATTGGAGAAGTGTATTGCCTTTAGTGCTTGCACCATAACCATAAACTTTTTTTTTCTTTTGTTTTAGTGATTTTAATAATTTCAATAATTTATTTTTTTGCAAATCGACTCTTTTTTTAAATTTTAAATAAATATCTTTTTGAGAAAATTTCAATTTTTTTTCGTTTAAAATTAAACTATCTAATCTTAATTTACCAATTTCTTTTGTAAAACCTGCAACATTGTTTAATTTATTATTTTTCTTTTTTACTACTAGTCTCAAACTACCAGCATTTACATCATTTATTTCAGCATCAACAATTTCTAATTTAAATTTTTTAAAAAGAGGTATCAGGGACTCTAATGTATAATACTCAATGTGTTCATGAATTATATTGTCAAAAGCATTAAGCGACATCATTAAAGGGGTATAGCTAATTTGCAAAATCCAAATACCATTTTTATCTAAACATTGATTTATGTCTGAGACAAATTTTTTTGGATTATCAAGATCATAAAACATTGCTATTGATGTAATTACCTTTGCATTTCTTTTTGTAAGTTTTTTGAAAGTAGATTTATCAAAAAAAGATACTGAATGAGCATCTGAATTTTTTTTTCCTTCTTTTGAAATATTTGTAGCTGGATCTATGCCTACTTTATAAAATTTTCCAATGGTATTATAATGCTTTAATAATGTTCCATCGTTACAACCAATATCTAAAACAACATCATTAGTTTTTAAATCTACCCATTTTGGTACAATATCTACAATTTCTTTTAGCTGGTCAGTCATTGTTTTGTTAGTACCAGATCTGTACCAGTAATTTCTGTATAGTTTATCTTGATCCGCAGTATCTAACAATTGAACGAGTTTTGATTTTTTTCCAAAACCAATTCTGAGTTTGCCTTTTGGTGCTGTATAATCTTTTTTCTTAAGAAAGTTATTTAGATATATTTCTCCTAAGTCAAGAACTGGTAAAAGATTTTCTCCAGTAATTCTACATTTTTTCATATTTATATAATATTGAATTATAATCGTTATCTATAAGGATTGTGATAAAAATTTTTTTCAGTGCATAAATCAAGCCAATTGAGCTATTAGTACTGGTCAGCTGCACGCATTGCTGCGCTTCCACATCCAGCCTATCAACGTGG
>MDSZ01116998.1_pt1 | contig 10047 bp, 5 predicted proteins | sample 811201 | NCBI WGS metagenome assembly MDSZ01 (sample SAMN05326647, study PRJNA326480) | marine metagenome | isolation source: seawater | place: Indian Ocean: North | collected 2010 | reverse complement strand
TGCGCCTTGTACGCAAGTTGGCTGGGGTGTGGTTAACATGTCTAACGTCATGCCAATCTACAATCATTTAGCAGGCAATGAACAGATTCCTAGCCGCCCTGGAGATGTAGTCGCTTGCATGAACGCAAATCAACAGATTCGTGAAGCATATTGGTCTTGAAATGCTGAATTTGTGGTACTAATCTATCTTCAAAGTTGATTTATTTTACATCCTGTTTGAGAATATTTGTTGGAAGTGGATTGGTTTTAGCCAACCATGTCAAGTAATTATTCTCAAGCGATTTTCAAGTTTTAAGAGAACCACTTGTGTTTGCCAAAGTGGTTGCGTGGAACGGTTTCTCCTTTCTTGGAATAATATTGAAAACCTCCAACAACGGAGTTTAGATAAGCTTCCAGTCTGGGTTTTACCCACAAAACGTGAGGTAAGTATGCTAGTAATCTCGGAAGTTTTGCTAGAATAAATGGGTAAACTGTAATTGTCAAACTCGATTCGCTGTCAGATATTCTTTCCAAATTCCAAACAACGTAAGATTGGGATCCGTTTTCCTCACCAATCAGGAGAGTATAGCCCTCGTTTGGCGTCCACGTTTGGAAATTCCTGATGTAAGTTCTACCGTTCAGATATTCCAGTCTGTCTTTGTGTTCTTCATCCCATGTAATCACTTCATTAGATTTGCAAAAGGGATGGGCAGTGTTTAGATTACCAGGACTGCTAATCATATCCCAAAGTTGTTCCACACTCATTTGGAATTTTTTTGAACAGGACACTGGAAGACGTTTTTTGTAATTTCCAATCAAAACATCACTTCCTTAATTCCAAAATTTGTGGCGGTATTCTATATTCGTATGATGAAGTATCGTTAAACAGTCTAACAGACTCCAATTTTTCATCGAATTCGACGTAATCAAAACTGCTTTGTATGTTATGCAACGGCATGTTTGCAATAATTATTCCTTGTTTGTTGACAGAGATTCCGGTTGCAACATATGGCGATATCGACCGGTATGAAATGATTTCACTATTGGTTTCAATCTCTCCTAATCCTGAAAACATTTTAGAAAAAACTGAGCATATTTCTTGCCACGATTCGATAGAAAGTATTTGTTTCACAATTGGTCCCACCTAAATTTCCATTTCCAGTTTCCAAATGCTACACCAGGCGTGTTCATTCTTGCTTCACTACCTAACTCTAATATGTCTTGGAGAGGAATTATTGCCATCCCAGCAGGGCTTTCTTTGGCCAATCTAATCATGGTTTGACAGATGGTTTCACCATCCCTAATGTAAGGCTTGAGCCGTTTTCTTTGTTTTTCTTTCCACCATCCAGTTGAGGTATTATTGTCGTGTGTTCCAGTGTAAACCACTCGGTCAAATGTGATGTTTTCTGGCTTGTGTGGGTTGTGTTTGTTGTCGTCATCAAAGGCAAATTGTAGTACACTCATACCCTTTAATTTGTGACGTTTTCGCAATTCATTAACCTCCCTTGGAATAATGCCAAGGTCCTCAGCAATAATACATTCATGACTTCCACTAACCTCGATTAAAGCCTCAATTAACTCGTCCTTTGGTCCTTCTAACCAACTTCCTTTGCGAGCGGTTTTGTGCTTGACAGGAATTGCCCATGCAGAATGTATTCCTCTAAAATGATCGATTCTTACTATGTCGAATAACCTCATCATTCTTGCCATGCGTTCTTTCCACCAACGCCAATTTTCCTTGCGATGTGCATCCCAATCATACAGGACCGTACCCCACCTTTGCCCTTTTTTGCTAAAGTAATCAGGTGGGACACCAGCAACAACTTGTGGCCTTCCTTTTTTGTCTAGCAAAAACAATTCGCGATGTGCCCAAACATCAGCTGAATCATGACCTACAAAGATTGGTAGATCTCCAATTATTTTGACCCCTTTGGATTTTGCATATCTTCGAATTTCTTTCCATCTCCCCATAAATCGGGATTGACTTGATGAATCGACTTCTAGTTTTGAAAGTGTATTTGCATCTCTATCCCTGTATTCTTTGGGCCATTCCCACCAAGGCTTACCATCAAATTTTGATTTTAGTTTTTGAAACAATAACCAATCTTTCAGCCAAAACGATTCCTCAGACATATCTTCAGGGTTTGATTGCCCCAAATCATCCCATGCTGCAAAGGCCGAGGGTGAAGAATATGGCGAACCATGTTCATCTGGCGGCGTTATCGGCAAAATTTGCCACATCGATGAACCGATATCACGGACATAATCGATGAACTTCTCTGCATCTTCTAATCCATTAGGGAGGCTGGTAACATGGCACAAAACCCCAGTAAACTGTGCCATGATTTGATGTGTGTTGACGAAAACCTTTGAGTTTACTCCTTCTACGGGGGCCATGCGTCGAAGTGCATTCCTAGTTGCTTTGGTTTTCCTACTGCTGCCATTTTCATCGATGGCTGCAACAGTCGATGGCTCTCTAAATGAGTGGGGTAGCGATACAAAAATGGATACTGACTCCAATGGAATCAGTTTGCATGTTGACTGGGATTCAACCAATCTGTATCTTGCTTGGGATGGCACGGACTTAAGTTCCCCAAGTGAAGGTGCAGACATTTTCTTTTATCTCAACACAACTGATGGTGGATCTGTGACATCAAAATCATGGAACGGAATCAAAACATTACCATTTGCTGCGGATTATGGACTTGTTGTCGAGGATTCAAATTATGCTAGATTAGTCGGCTACAGTACAGGACATTGGAGTGACATTTCAACCCCTGAAATGCACGCAGGTTGGAGCGATAACAAAGTTACTGAAATCTCAATTCCTCTGTCAGATTTAGGTAATCCTGCACACATGGATTTGATTGCATGGGGACAATGGCAAAACGCAGGAAATGTTTGGTCTGCATTCCCAATGAACAATTCATTTTCTCAGTTTAGCCACTTCTACAGTGCTTCTGATCTTGCAAACCAAACTCCTGTTGATATAGTGATCGAGGAGAGAGATGCACCGGAGAAGGTCGATGATGCGCTTAACCTTGCAATCATTTTCCATCAACACCAGCCATACTACAAGAATAAGTTAACTGGAATGTATGAGATGCCATGGGTGCGCGTGCATGCAATGACAGAGTATGTGGATTCTCCTGGTATACTGGAGAGGTATCCTGGTACAAAAATCACCTATAATTTGGTTCCATCCCTAATGGAGCAATTACTTGATTATCATCGCGATGAGACCTTGGATGTCCACACTGACATTGCCAAGCGACCTTGGCCTCAGGGAGACTATCCAAACGCAACAGAAAGGGAACTTCACGTTATGCAGTTCCAATCTTTCTGGAATAGTGGTTGGATATACAATGTAAGTGCTGATGACCCGAATGGTTGGGTACAGCCCTCCTCCGAGATGTATTCCTATCTGCATGACAAGACTTTGCACAACCTAAAGCCTGCAACTATCATGGATGATGACCTGCTACCGCCCCAAGAATTCCTGGACCTTCAAGTCCTTTGGTATCTCTATCAATTTTCACCAGATTATGTCTTGGGTAAATACGATGCAACACACCGGGATGACGGTTTAATCGCATTATTCCAACAAAATGGGAACTTTTCTCATGCTGATTTGATGTATGTTCTTGATGCCCAGCATGAGCACATGGGCAACGTTTTGCCAATGTATAGCGAACTTGCAGCAGCAGGGCAAGTCGAATTGACAACTACCCCTTACTACCATCCAATCATGCCATTATTGATGATGCCAGGATGGCAAATGGAAGATGGAATCAGAGTTACGAAGCAGCCTTGGCCAGATGATGTTCAAAATCATCTAAGGACAGGAATGGACCTTTTCGAAGATGAAATGGGATTCCGTCCTACGGGAATGTGGCCCTCTGAAGAGGCTGTTAGCCCAGCGATGGTTCAACCTGTTACAGATGTTGGTATCGAGTGGATGGTGACCGATGAAGAAATTCTAATGAAGTCTACAGACATGAATGGAAATAATGTAGACATCTCCAATGCAGCAAATCTAGCAATGCCTTGGATAGCAACCGGAGAGGATGGTGGCGAGGTAGCGGTTGTATTCCGTGATCGTGTTATCTCAGACCGTGTAGCTTGGAACTATGGTTCGATGACCCCAGAGGATGCAGTGAACGATTTCGTATCCTATATTGATGGTGTGCGCCAACAGCTCCTAGATGCGGGAGAAGACCCATCAGAGCACCTGCTGACAGTCTCAATGGATGGCGAGAATTGGATGTTCATGTCTGAATTCCAGCACAACGACAATGGCAGACCGTTCGTTGATGAATGGTTTTCCCGACTAGAGAGTCATCCAACAATCGTGACTACAACACCCGGAGAATTCCTAGAAACCGAAAGGGATTTGCCGAAAATTGACACGATCGGAACAGGTTCTTGGGTCGATGGAACCCTTTCAACATGGGCTGGTGAAGCAGAGGAAAGCCTTGGCTGGCAGCGACTTGTTGAAGCCAGAAAGGCACTGGTTGCGTTCGAAGAGGACAATCCAAACCATTCAGGCTTAGGTGCAGCATGGGAAAGTCTGTACATTGCAGAAGGAAGCGATTGGTTCTGGTGGTACGGATTAGACCAAGACAGTGGTTATGATGAAAATTGGGACGTTCTTTTCAAGGTACATCTATCAAATATTTACCGTGCAATAGATCTTGAATTACCACCGTATCTACAGGACTTGTGGACAAATCCAAGCAGTCCCGATGAACCATATGGCGGAACAATTGAGCCAATGATTGACGGTAAAGCTCTGCCTGGTGAGTGGGATGGTGCCGCACGTTACGACGCTGATTCGGTAACCGGCAGTGGACTTGATATCGAATCATTCCATATTGGATACGATTCAAACAATGTTTACGTTAGGGTCGATGTTGAGGACGATGAAACGGTCACTGATAAGGCAGTTGAGGTTTATTTCATGCAACCCAATGCAGTAAACTTCAACGAAGCTGAGACCAACTTTAGGACAGCGGTCGGTGGTGAAATTCTTGGATTCCCTGCAAAGAATCTAATCAGATTTGACTTTGATGAGTTGAGAGATGACGGGCGTTCTAAGTGGACAGCGTTGTCCGCAAAAGGAATAATCGGCTCCTCCGAAGTATGGGCAAGTCCGGTTAACTCAAATCTTGGAGGATGCGCATTTGATGATGTATACGAATTCCAAATTCCTTGGTCAGACTTAGGATTGGCGCCTAGATATTCAACGAGAATCAAGGTCGTAGTTGCCGACTTAGAATCTGACTCCGACCTTGAAGTGGCTCCGCCAGCACCCGCAGAAATGATTCTTCCGGAATTGGAAGAATGGGTAACTTTGCTTGAGATGAGCGACGCCTCAGGAGACGGCCATGGTGATGGTACAATCACTCTACCTACGGCAAGTGATTTCGCTGGTGGAATGGATTTATTCGATATACGTAGTCTGAAAATAGAGCAATCCGATTGGAACGCTCGATTTACCTTCGACATGGGAGAAATAACCAATTATTGGTCGCTATCAAACGGTTTCTCTCACCAAATAATCCAGATTTACGTCGATAAAGGAGATTCTGAAACAGGTAGAACAGACATGCTTCCAGGGGCTAATGCCGAGATTCATCCCGACTGGGCTTGGGAAGTCGTAATCAGTGGAACTGGAGAGCCAGGAGCCGTATACTCGGTGCAATCCGATACAGGTGCAACCTCTGCAAGAGGAATTGAAGTTGAAGGTGATAAAGACACTAATTCAATCGTTTTCACTGTCTCAAAGGACGTAATTGGAACTGACGTTGCATCTTACAGGTATGTTGTGGTATCTGGTTCACAAGATGGATTTGGTACAGGAAAGTGGAGAGACGTTGATGCTACTGCAAAGACTTGGACTCTAGGAGGAGGAAGTGATGCTTCAACCGATGACGGGATTGAGTACGATCCAAACGTCTTGGACATTGTAAGAACAGATGACCAGCAAGAAGCAATCTTGGCTGGATATGACGTATCTGCAGGAGAATTCGCTCAGTTAACCGGATTTGAGATGCCTGAGATATCACAGCAAATTTACGCAGCAAATATGGTCACTTCAACAGACTCTTCAGCGATTATTTCTTGGTCAACAACTAAGGAATCTGACTCGCAAATTTCCTGCTCCGCAAGTGATGGTGGAGCAATTTTAGAGTCTTCAGACACACTAACCATCTCTCATCAACTGGAAGTCACCGGCCTTACAGCAGCGACAAATTACACCTGCATCATGACCGCATCAGGAGACATAACTGAACAAATCATGATCATGACCTCTGCTGAAGTAGATACTACAGCTCCACAAGTTCTCAATATTCGGGCTGTAACAGATGATACTGGATTGACATTCATATCTTGGTTCACTGATGAGGATACTTTTGGGAAAATAAGCCTCGGTAATTCAGACGATGAAACAGACTTTGGGAAAAATCACGAGGTCTCTTACGCGCTTTGCGTAGGAGACCACGAAGGTGAAATCATCGCTACAGATCCGTCTGGAAATACCGCTACGCAAACTGTGTCATTTACCACTGAAGGCGATGGTAAAAAGTGTTCAGAGAGCGGAAATAATGGCAGACTTTCAACCGATGACGAAACCTCGATGCTGTCTTCTACCAATGTCCAAATTGTTGCACTCGTAGTTGTATTGATCGTGTTCCTTGCTCTGATTAGAACCCGAAGAGATGAATTCCAGTGAGAACGATTTTGATTGCTACAATTGCTGATTATCGTAACGCAAACGGATTCCAATAACAAACCCAATTGTGTTTACAATAAGGTCAGAAATTTTGTTGTCCCAGGTTTCTTTAACGAATTCATATGGGAGATACAACTCTAAAATCTCCCACCCGATTGATAGAACGAAGAATATCCACCAATTGCGAAACAAAAAACGACCTACAAATGTCCACTGAATAAAGTGGCCAAGTGACCAAATGTTGAGCAATACCAAAACTATTCGCCAAGTAACCCTGTAAGTCTATTTGGTAAGAAATTATTCAATTTACAAAAAAACCTTCTATCCAATTCTTATTGATTTGAGATGGATAGTCTCTCTCGGATTCGAACCGAGGTCGGCGGGACCAGAACCCACCATGATGGACCACTACACTAAGAGACTGGCAGAGGAACCCAAAGGCCTCTCATTCTTCAATTAAGCGGTTTTAATTCTCAACCACGTAGAGCAGCAACAACTTCTGCTAATTGTTCACGAGAAGGCCTCAGTATGTCTTCTCCCATATCTGTTATCGGCGTCTCGTGTAGATTTAATTCGGCATCTAAAGATGGCTTGTCTCCGTCGAAGTATAACAGCCCCATCACGTGCTTTCTTTCTGCATCAGCCTTGTGTAGTGCGCCAAGAGCAGCCACTGCATCTGAGATATCATGGTCTTCAGAAATGGTTTCCAACCTCATAGTCGAGCCATCGTGTAGGGTGATGTCTCTAAAAGAGCCAGCAGGAACTTCCACTTGCTCAAGAGGTGAGAAGTGGGGAATGTATCCTACAGAGTGTAATTCTGCAGTGTTGTCCTTGACGTAACCATAAGAGCGCAGAGATTCATCGTTATTATTGAAGGTAACACATGGGCTGATGACGTCGATTAATGCGAATCCTTTGTGGGATATAGCAGCTTTTACAATTGCAGTCAATTGCTTCTTTGATCCACTGAATGAGCGGGCCACGAAAGAGCATCCGAGATTAATTGCCATAGCACACAAGTCGATTGGCTGGGTTTCATTTACAGCACCTTTCTTTTTCTTTGACCCGACGTCTGCCGTTGCAGAGTATTGTCCTTTGGTCAGACCATAAACACCGTTATTTTCAACAATGTAAACCATGTTTACGTTTCTTCTGATGGCGTGAATCAGTTGTCCAATGCCAATTGAAGCAGAATCTCCATCTCCAGAGACACCAAGATAGGTAAGGTCGTTGTTGACTACGTTTGCACCTGTGGTTACGGATGGCATTCTACCGTGAACTGTGTTGAATCCATGTGACTGGCCGAGGTAGTAAGCTGGAGTTTTAGAGGAACAACCGATGCCGCTCATCTTTGCAATTCTGTGTGGCTCAATTCCATTCTCCCATGCAGCATTCACAATTACGCTAGAGATTTGATCGTGCCCACAACCAGGGCATAGGGAAGACTTTCCACCAGTGTAGGAATCCTTTGGCTCGTTAATTACGTTCAATTTGACAGCTCTAACTGGTTTTTCACTCATGCGCCCACCTCGTTTAATACATTTAGAATTCTCTCAGCATACAATCTCGCTCGCGGCGGCATACCATCGCTGTATGCAACGCTGTGCATCTTGTCTAGCAAATGATTAGGATACTCCTTGCGCATTATTCCGTAGAGTTGTGCATCTCGGTTAATTTCGAGCACGATAACTTTGTTGTGTCTTTCAACAAAAGCCTCAACCTCACTATGTAGCGGAAGCGCTCTTACTCTTAGCGTGCTAACTTTCTGGCCGGACATTTCTTCGAGAATGTCATCGATTTCTTCGATTGTATTTTCCATTGAACCATAGAATATGACGCCAACGTCCTGCTCTTCTTCTTCACGAACGACAGGTGCTGGTAAGTAATCTCTAGAACCCTCGATTTTTTTCTTCAAACGCATCATGAGTTGATAATAAACGTCAGGTTTCTCGGAGTAAGTGCCATCCTCATCGTGCCCAGTTCCTCTGTATAGGATTGGATCGAGTCCTGATCCGGGTAGTGTTCTGTATGGAATTCCATCTCCATCCACATCACGGTATCTGCCATAGTTTTCGATAGAATCCATTTGCTCCTTTGTCAGCAAAATTTTGCCTCTGTCCATTGGCTCTGTAGGGTATTCAAAGTCACGCATCGCCCATTTGTTCATTCCAAGATCAAGGTCGGAGAATCCAAACACTGGTGTTTGGTATCTCTCAGCAGCGTCGAAAATCTTCCATCCGAATTCGAAACATTCCTCAACGGTTCCGGGAATGAATACGATATGCTGTGTGTCACCGTGACTTCCTTCGTAAAGCATAGCCAAGTCGCCTTGCTGGGTTCGAGTTGGAAGACCGGTTGACGGCCCAACACGGTTAACGTCCCAGAATACAGAAGGCACTTCTGCGAAGTAGGAAAGGCCGATGAATTCCTGCATTAGAGAGATACCCGGTCCTGATGTAGCAGTCATTCCACGGGCGCCAGCCCATCCGGCGCCAATAACCATTCCAGCAGCAGCTAGTTCGTCCTCTGCCTGGAGCACTGCATAAGTTGCTTTACCTTCGTGAGTTCTTAATTTTGGGAGCCATGCAATAATTCCTTCAGCCAGGCTTGATGAAGGAGTGATTGGGTACCAAGACAGCATCTGTACGCCACCAAATATTGAGCCAAGTGCTACGGCTTCGTTTCCTTCAATAAAGAATCCTCCATCTTCTACTTCAAGCGCTTCAACAGCGTATGAATCGCTCTTTACTAACTCTTCAGAGCAATATGCTCTTCCCAGCCTTGCTGCCTCAGCATTGAGTTCGATGGCCTTTGCTTTACCACCAAACTGCTTTGCAATCGCAGCTTCTAGGATTTCTTGGTCCATTCCCAGTAATTCTGCAAGTACCCCAACATAAACCACATTTGCAATCATTCTTGCCAACTTCGGGTTTAACCCTCGGGCAATTTTTGTCATTGGAACTGGGTAGGAAATAACATCTTCTCTTTCCATTGGCATTTTTGAATCAGTATTCCATATTACTACCGTTCCAGGTTCTAGGGCTGCTAGGTCGTCTTCCCATGTTGCAGGGTTGACCAGGACTTGGATGTGGGTCCTGTCGCCAGGTGCTTGATAGCCTCGCTCTGACAGCCGAACGATATACCAGGTTGGTAACCCAGAGATGTTTGAAGGGAATAAGTTCTTGCCGCTGACCGGTATTCCCATGTCAAATAATGTTTGCAGGAGGATTAGGTTTGCGGACTGAGAACCAGTGCCATTTGCCGTTGCTATGTTGATGGTAAAATCGTTTACAATTCTGTCCATTTCGGGTTGTCCCCTGCGAAGTCCCCCC
>MDSZ01089632.1_pt1 | contig 10048 bp, 11 predicted proteins | sample 811201 | NCBI WGS metagenome assembly MDSZ01 (sample SAMN05326647, study PRJNA326480) | marine metagenome | isolation source: seawater | place: Indian Ocean: North | collected 2010 | reverse complement strand
GGCAAAGGAGGTAATTCTTCTTCCTTTGTTAAAGATACTTTATTCTCTTTTTTTAATTTCTTTTCATCTTTATTGATTTTTTTTGGACTAGTTATATTCTGCTTATCCGTATTTGGTATGTTCTTATAATTTGACATATTACTGAAATTCTCAATAGTAAAGTTTTGAGATTCTGTAAAGTCATTATCAATTTCCCTCAAAAGACTAATACCCAATCCAATAATTCTTGCAATTGAGAACTGATCAATTTCATCTGGATCATAATTTATTTCAGCTAGTCTTTGAGAAGAGAAAGGAGAAATTAAAAAAACTTCCCTATTTAGTAATTCTCCTAAAACAGGAACTATATTTTTATGTTGGCTATTTCTTCCAGTCAAAAATATGCTTCCATCTTTTGATAATTTATGTTTTTTACAGAATTCACTAAATGTTAAATCAATTTCTCTAACTAAAACTTTCAAATCTAATTTGGAAATTGGAAGATAGTTTTCATCACTTTCCTTGATATCCTTATTTTTCTTATTTTTTCCCTGGATATTTTTTGTTATGGTCTTAATTTGATTAATTGAAGGGTATTTTCGAATAGAACCCAATCTCTTTAATAAGACAGCTCCAGTCTTATCAAAAATTGTCATTTGAGTAAATTCATCTAATAAATCAATTGATATAAGTAAGTTGCCTTTCAAATTATTTATTTTACTTCTAAGCAAATTACCAATACACATATGGCTCATTTGAATAGAACATAATTCCAAATTTGCTTTGTTTATGGTCTCTAAAATAACATTTACATTCTTTTTAGGAATTGATGTTAGGAAATATTTTTGAAAAGTTTTCCCATCAGAAACAGTTGAAGGTAATCCAGTCTTACTAATATCAAAATCAGAATTATTTAATGCAATTGGTATTTGAAAACCTGATTCAGGATTTTCTAAAAAATCTTTTGAATTTTCTTCTTTTATTTCAATAGGAATATCAATTAATCTATTAAAAGATGCATCAGATGATAATGCAATTGCTATTCTTTGACTAGACATTTTTAATTCATCTAGAACCTCAACAAGTATCCCTGCAAATGCCTCAGGATCAGCTGGTATTGACTTATCAATAGCCTCTTTAGGCAAATTCTGTCTATATATTTTCTTTATTATAAGTTTCTTATCTTTAGTCTTAGCTAATGCAATATTAAAAAAATCATTGCCAATTTCTAATAGTATTATCTTACTACTTATCTTTTTTAATAAATCATAAAAAAATGACTTGAGATCATCAATGGTATATTCTGATAATTTCTTTTTATTATTCACTGATACTGTCATAGACTGCAAAAGGGTTTAGGTCTGCAAAAAATTCTTCTTATAGGTGTTGAATTATATGTTAAACCATTATTTGGTTTTGAATACAGTATATAAAATCCTGGCTTCCCTTGGCTTTCATTTAACTCTAAATAAGAACTTTCAACTAATTGTGTTGGTTGAATACAAACTTTATAAGTGCTTGGAATTGATTTAACATCTAACCCTGGTATATTCCAATCTAAATGAGGCAAAGACGTACATTTTAAATTTAATAAATAATTCTTTTCGATGCCAGGTTGAGATAAAAAATCCTCAATAGAATCGAATGCATTATTAATTTTCATATGATCATTCAAAATATCTTTTACTTCTTTATTTGAAGGATTGGACACAGAAACGCTTTGTGGTTGAAAAAATTTAGCGGTAAATTGGCTAACTACTACAAAAACCCCTGTAAATGCCGATAACATTAATACAGCAAAAATCAATTCAGGAAGAGTCATACCAAAATTATTTGTTCTTATGTAATCTTTTTCTCGGATCATTACTCAAAATCCAATAATTGAATATCTTGGTTTATTAAATCGAATTTATCACTACCATAACCTGCATTCCTAATCATTGTTTTTTCTTGTTCCGAGATAGGATCCCTCCCCGCATTCTTTAGTGCTTTATTAGTTATGTTTATAGCCACTAACATTGCAACAGTTGCTGCTGACATTATTATCGCGCCTAATAATGATGAGATCATTTGTTTATTTCAAAGTCACAATATGGGTTTTTTTGAAGATAACAACTAAAAAGGGCATAAGTATAATTTTCACTTAATGAAGAGGTAATAATTATTCTATGATTTTCTTCTTTGTTGACCAAAGCACATGAACCTTTAAAATGTTCATGATTGGAAGGAGTTTGGGTTCCTGTTATTAAAAAAATCTCACCATCTTCATAAAATGAATTTTGAAGTTTATCTTTTAAATAATCACAAATATTTTGGTCTGGAACATTTTGACTATACAAATACTTCATAACCTTTTTATCTAAAGAAGGCAAAACAGAATTTAAATAAGCATTCTTTTTTTGATTGTTAACTGGCGAGATATTATTTAAGTTATTTCCTATTTGAATCATCGCCGCTATAGCTGACATCATTGCGATTCCTAACCCTGCATATAAATAAGTCATTATTCAAAATAAATTTATTTGGTAAAGCATAAATTAAATCTTTCCATATATAGTCATTCTTAAATTTGTTTTTAACAAATTATTATTAGATTTTAAATTCTGATTAGTCTCTATTGTCAATTTTTCTAATTTTATATCACTAAAAAGAATTACATTTTCTTGGGACTCTAGTTCCCTGAAAAATGATAATAAGTTCTGGAAATTTGATTCAAACGAAAGATCAATAATATATTTTTTTAAACCCTCCACAAGCAATGGATCAGGAACTATATTTAATTCACTCTGAATATTTGAATTAGTTTTTTCAACAAACATAACTGAGGAATCAGGAACTAAAGATAAAAAGCTTATATTGTTTTTTATTGCTATGTTGCCTAGATTTTCTAAAAAAGTATCTAAATTTGTATTTCCTGAAATCAAATTCAGGATAAAACTTTTCTCTTTATTAAGCTTATTTAATTTCTGATTAATTATCTGATACTGCAATTTCAAATCAGTCAAATCTTCTTTTTTTCTTAGAAATTCTTTGTATGTTGAGTTTACTTTATTTGAATTAATATATTTTGGTATCACAAATATCATAATAATTAAAAGAGAAAAAATTGAAGCAACAAAAGTTGGCAAAATTAAAGCAGCTTTTTCAGGTGTAATTAAATTTCTATTTTTAAATTTAGTATTAGACATTAGATGTTTTCATCTATAGTTTTTAGACGATTTATTCTCTCAGCGAGTCCATAAGATCCTAATTTCTCAAGATATTTTTGATTGATATTTTCAAAATCATTAGTAATTTTTGTTTTAATAATTGAAGTAAAAAAAGAATTATCTTCATTCCCCTCATGACTAATCTCCATTAAATCAATATCACTAAATTCAATGAAATCTGAATCATCTAAATTAAGCATAAATCCGTTAATTGTAGTTAAAGGCATCTTGTTTTTAGTTTTACTCTCTAAAGTTAAGGTATTACCTTCTGCTATTAGATTAGTAAGTTGCATTTTCTTGGGAATTCGGAAAGATATTTCGGTTAATAATGCAGAACTGGAACTAATATTAAGAATTGATTTCTTTATATCTCTATTAAAGCCTGCTATAAGTTTTAGTTTTACAGAATCATTGTTTAATTTTATCTGTAATGAGTCATATTCGTCAGAATAACTTTTTATCAGGGACTTTTTATTTTCTAAGAAATTTGATCTTAACATGAAAAAAATACCTGAAATTAATGAAAGAGAAATTAGAAAACTTCCAATATAAATTCCTTTTTTTACATATTTTTTGTTATCAATGAAAGTAGGTTCTAAAAGATAATTTTCTTCCCTTCTATTTCTTAATATATCTATTTTTTTGAAATTAGAGTTTCTCATAAAAATACCTATCTATTTATAAGACCGAATTAATCATTTAATATCCTTGGCGTTACCAAAATAATTAGTTCGCTTTTTCTCTTAACTGTTGTGTTGGTTCTAAAAATTCTGCCAATTAATGGTACGTCTCCAAGTAATGGAACTTTAGAAGTCGTTACGTTATCTTCGTCTTTTAAAACTCCAGTCAGAATCAATGTATTACCATCTTTAACCCTTATAGATCCCGTATCTAATTTTCTTACACTTAATGTGCTTGCTGTTCCACAACTACCAACAGTTTCGGTTTTTGTAACTGAAGAAATTGCTGGACTTAGTGAAAAAGTTACGTATCCGTTGTCGTCAATTTTATCTACTTTAGCTCCGAAGGTAATGCCAGCAGTTCCAGGAGTGGCTGAACAACTAGTAACTCCATCTTCAGTAGTTACATCAAAAGCTGTCGTAACTGTTTCTCCTACCTTTACAAATCCCTCATTAGCAAAAGGTCTACCTATCGCAGCAGAGTCTAAACCACCCTCAGCTGAAGCTACACCTGAAATCATTGCATCAGAATTCTCTCCCAAAATCAAAGTTGGAGATGCCATTATTTTTGCGTTTTCATTAGTAAGTTTCATTTGTATCCAATTCAAAAATTGATTATCAATTAATGCTTCTCCATTGTTTGATGAAGGTACTAAAGCTGTTGAAGGGGAAGTCCTAGGTGTGCTATTTCCTGTAATTATACCCATACCATTATTTATAACTAATGTTGTTGCTCCTTTAGTAAGGTCAAACTTGTTTTCCACAATATCATTTTTTGTCAAAGAGACATCTAATATTTTTATAGATAAAGCAACTTGCCTATGTCTTACATCCATGGCTTTAATATATTTTTCCGCGGTAGATATAAGATCATTAGAGCCAATTAAAGTTATAGTTTGCAATCTAAGGTCAACTGTTCCAATAAGACCTTGTAAAGGGCCACCATCTACGCCATAAGATTTGATATATGATTCATTTAACTCAGCTTGAAAGGATGAATTCTTTACTTCTTGACCATCTACTGATGCTCCTTTAACAAGAACTTTTGATATCTTTGCCCCTAAAGTTGCAAGATAATCAGCTACTGAAGCAGCATTAGCTTGATTTAGTCTGTAAGTTCTTGAAAGCTTTGGGATTAAACTTTTATTTAAGATATTTTGTCCTACAAAAATAATATTTTTCTCTAGCTTGGCTTGTAAGCCAGATGCCATCAAAATGCTATTAAAAGCATCAGAAATATTTTCATCATTAAAATTGGCTGAAATCTTCCTATTTTTATAGTTTTCATTATTAACTGCCTCTTTGCCATTATCTGATGCGACAAAAACTAAACCATATCCTCCTATTCTTGCAATTACTTTTAAGGCTTCAATAGGATCCGATTCAATCAAATTAAGTGATATGTTTTGCCCATTCAAAACTACATACCCCCTTGTTGGGATAACAAATTCTCCTACAGAAATTTTACCGACTGGAGGTACTTTGATGTTTTGCTCTTCGTTTAGTGGAGGTGATGGAGGATTTTCTTGATTTACTATTCTTTTTCTACTTCTTTTCTTTTTGGTAGAAGGTATATCTTCAATTCTTGATTCTGGCTGATTCCCTTCATTATCGTTCGAGAGATTTGATTCGTTTTTAGTATTTTCTTGATTTATTTGTTTCTTATTTTCAATGACATTAACTGGCAATGGTTCATCTATAGGGGTAAATTCTATTTCTAATCTATCTATATCAATATTCTCAGTATTTATTTTTTTCCAATTTGACTTAGAAGTAATTGCTTCGTTTGTATTTTCAAAACCAGGATTATGATTGCTTTTAGAGGCACTTGTATCATCAATAATCGAAATGGCTCCAACTAATGAGGGATTAAACAGCAGTAAAAACAACAAAATAGTATTATTTTTGATAATCTGCATAATTTATATTGATTTATCGTAGAAAGAATTCATGTGATTTTTTTTATTTGGTCTTTTTTCAGTCATTTCGCTCAACATTTGCTTATATAAATTTCTAATATCTCTTGAATCAAGTGAAATGGATAAGTCTTGAAAATTTCTTTTATCTTGTGCTCCTCCATATTTGGAACCAAAGAATTTTTCAAACTGATTCGAATAAGAATCATAATTTTCAAATGATTCTCCAAACATAAAATAAGCTTGGCTAAAAGATTCTTCATTCAATTTCTGATTCTTAATTTCAAAAAGTGGTTGCGCGATTGTTATTTTTAAAAGAAATATATTAACAAGACAAAAATATCTAATGGTTATTTTTGATAATTCACTGAGATTAAATATATGCATAACGAAGGAGCTTGCAATAAATTAAATTTTTATCTTTTTCAAATTATACGAATTTTATCAAAATTCATCTACAAGATAAATTTTTACTGCAATAGGATTTGATCTACACCTAAAAAACGGATACTTATACTAAAATATATATGTAATATTGTTTTTAATTTTGTTATTCAAAAACTTTAAGAATTTTTTGCGAGAATAGTAGTAGCCGGTTTATAAAATTACACACAAACAATTTTAAATCAATTGACTTTTGATTTAAAAAAAGGAATAATATGTATATTATTTTTGTGTGAGGACACTCAAATGAAACTTTTCCGCCAATTATTGGTGGCGCCAGCAGCACTTGGTTTGTTGGCCCCTATTTCTGCTTCAGCAGCAGAAATCAATACTACTGGTATTTCCCAGTACACAAACTCAGTTGAAGTTGACTACAACTTCAGTTCTATCCAGCCTTCTGATTGGGCATATAACGCAATCAGAGATTTAGTTGAAGCTAAGCAATGTAACGCTATAGTTCCTTCTAATGGCTTATCTAGAGTTGAAGCTGCAGCGATTGTAAACACTTGCTTAGGTTCTACAACTAACCTTTCTAGCCTTGAGTTGAAACTTGTTAATGAGTTTTCTAACGAATTAGCAACTATCAGAGCTACTTCCTTCTCAACTTCACCACTTGATGGCTATGAAGCTGGTGGATTCTCTGAAACAACAACATTAACTGGTTCTGCTGAATTCCTACTTGGTGCTACTGATGGTGAAGATAATACAGCCATTGGTGATGATCAAGCAACAGTTGGTTACTACGCTTACGCTCTAAATTTAGACACTTCATTCACAGGTGATGATAATTTAGCAGTTGTTCTTGCAGCAGGTAACTCTCCAACTGCTGGAACACTTACAGGAGCACTTGACTTCGGTAAGTCCAACACTGATCAGCTTAAAGTTGATGATATTAACTACACACGTCCTTTCGGAGACAAGTTAATCGTTACTGTTGGTGACAGTCTTGATTTAACTACTAACTTCGCAGGAGCTTGTGTATACAACGCATTTACAGATGCTGTAAGCAACTGTGGTACAGCAAACTCAGCTGGAGCTGAAGGTGATGTATCTATATCTGCTGCATACGATCTAGGCAACGGAGTTGTTTTAGGTGCAGGTGCTTCAGGTGGAGACGGTTCAAATCTATACACTGATCAAAGTAATGATCTAGTTGGTGTACAGGTTGCATACGAAGCTGATTCATACGGTGCAGCTTTTACATTCGTAAATAGCGACGCTGCATTTGCAGCTGGTGGTGCAGTTGACACTAACTACTATGGTTTCAACGCATACTACACTTTTGGAACATTTATTGATTCAATAAGTGCTGGTTACGAAATCAAAGACAAAGAAGCTGATGATGGAACTGGCTGGATGGTTGGTATCAACTTCGCTCCTACAGGTCCTGGTGCTTTCTCAATCGGTGTTGCTACTAACAACGACGTAACAAGTTCAACTATCATTGGTGATGGTGCAGATGAAGTTTATGTTTATGAAGCTTCATATGCTTGGGATATTAATGATTCAATGTCAGCTAGTGCAGGTTTCTTCTCACAGGAGAGAACAGGTACATATGATGATCTACAAGGTGTAGCATTAAAAACAACTTTCTCTTTCTAGAAAAAGTTTCCTAAAAAAAAAGCATCCCTTAGGGGATGTTTTTTTTTATCTATTTTTTCTTTGAGAATGTATAAAGCAAATTGTAAAATTATTCAGAAATTTTGCGATGTTAGTTGGAAGCATTTAGTATACACTATTAATCCCAATATCTAATAAGTGGGTTTTAAGGGATTTGTAATTCAAGTTATGCATATTCCAAATAGCAATTAAAAAAGTTTAAGTAATCTTTTTTATCAAGTTTTAAGTCTCTAAATACTCTCTGAAACCTTATTATTATCCATATCAACTATTTCATTTTCGCAAAACAACAAAAATCTATTATTTATTGACTTAGTCTTTTCTTAAATAAATTCAAAATATATTTATAATTAAATTTAATTTTCTTAATTTAATAAGTATTGTGCCATACAATGAATATATGACTGATAGAAAACCATTATTTAAAAAACCATATGATTTAAAAGATGTAGTGGTTCTATTTGGTGTTATAGCTTTTATCCTAGTCTTAATGGCTATTCTGGGAAACAATTTATTTGGTATATTTCAAGAAAATGTTAATTTCGGATAATAACTTAAACTTTTAAAAGTTTATTGTAAATCTGAACAAACCGTCTATCTTTAAAAAAGATTATTTATTTTGATGAGAAGAAAAAGTAAAAAATCTAGATTAACCATATCTTTTCTATATTTCATTACAGGGGTCTTCGTAGGTTTTATCTCAATATGGCCAGGATTAGTCACAAATAATGGTAGAGAATGTTTTTATAGAATAATTAAAGATGGTAGTGATGGGAATGTGACAATTGGAACAATTTTCTCAATAACACCAAATTATCTTTTAAAAATTAAAAATGCACAAAATAAGTATTTTAAAGTTCTTTTGATTGGTGATTTTTGTTTTAGGAGATTGTAGATAATAAACATTTAAAATATAAAAATTTAGTACTCATACTTTTTGCTAAATATATTTTCATACAAATAATTGGCTATCGTCCTATTTCCAGTTTCATTAGCATGCATGATATCGTAAGTAGCATTTTTAGTTAATGGATTATCTAAATACATTTTTATTATATTGCTATTTATTCTAATCTTATCTAAAGCATAATCCTGAAGTAAGTATATTTTAGCTACTTTCTCACAGATATCAAAATCTGAAGAGTAATAATTTTGAATAATCTTAGGACTTAAAAAATTGCAACCAGGCAGAGGTTCTTGTACCCAATAGATTGATGCATTAGGGAAAAGAGCTTTTGTCTTTTTATCTAATTTCTTTATTAAATCTATATATTGATTGTTAGATTTATAATCAATTTTTTTTAGGTTTATTGTTTTAGCTAAATCAGTAAATCTTTCTGTTTTATTTTGATAACCATAAAAAACGTCTGAATCTAATTGATTCTGAAAATAAATATTTCTCAATTCCGCAAGTTTAGAATAAAAGAATGAATATTTAATTAAGAAAGATTTTATTTTCCAAAAACGATCATTAGCATAGGCATCAGATTCATACTCTTCGAAAGTTGGAACGACTTCCAGTAAATTCCTATCGTTAATTCCAAAATAATAAATAATAAATTTAACTTTGTTTATCGGTAAAGCTTTTGAGTGCCATTGATCGATTGCGTAAAGATGACCAAATGATGATTGCCCACTCACGCCGCCATTTAAAACAGCAAATTTGTCATCTAGATTCTTGCTAAGAATGTTTTGCCAAGTATTATTATCATCTACAAAAATAGATGCTGTAGTGGATCCACCAATAGTTAGAACAATATCCTTTTCAGTATATTCTTGGCTCGTTCTATAGCCTTTATCATCCCTTTTATTTGAGATATAGTATGGATTATCTAACCCATAAATTTTCCTAACATCTCTATATATTTTTCTTGAAAAAGCGGCAGCGGGTATTTTTGTAACAGGAGTATTAATTAAATACCATTTACCTAAAACTATCTCAACTAAAGATAAAAAAGATGCAAATAATAATGAATTATAGATAATAAGCTTTTTTATTTTTTTAGAATTCATTTATTTAAATAAATTAAGTTCTTTATTAGAGAAAAATATAATGATTTATTAAATCTTATATTAAAAAATCGAATAAACAAAAGGGGCAATAACTGAAGCTTGAGTTAAAACAATTAGAACTATTATTAAGACTATCGTAATAAAAAATGGCAAAACCCAATATTTTTTATTCAATTTTAAAAATTTC
>MDSZ01016653.1_pt1 | contig 10048 bp, 10 predicted proteins | sample 811201 | NCBI WGS metagenome assembly MDSZ01 (sample SAMN05326647, study PRJNA326480) | marine metagenome | isolation source: seawater | place: Indian Ocean: North | collected 2010 | reverse complement strand
ATAATCTTTAATTATTTTTGACATTTCAGGCTGCCCAAAAATAATTAACTGCAATAATTTGAATTCATCAGTTTCAAAGTTTAGCAAAGTTCTAAAAACATCTAACATATCCCCAGGTAAGTTTTGCCCTTCATCTACAATAAGAACTAAGGTTTTTCCTTGTTCTAATCCAACTTTTAGCAAATAGTTTTCAATGATGTTTCTACAATCTTGAACTGAGTCAGCAGATTCGTTGATGCCAAACAATTCAATAATGTGCTTCAAGAGAATAATTTCAGATTCAAATTTCGGATCTAAAATAAGATGAAATGTGAAATCATCAGGTTCATTCTTAAAGTTTTGTATTAACTTTCTACTTATTGTCGTTTTACCAACTCCAATCCCACCTTTGACAACAGACAAACCACGTTTCATGCGAATTGCAAGTTCCAATCCTTCTAAGCATTGTCTATGTTCCGTTGCAGGGTAGAATAGATCTACATTTGGAGATGTAGAAAAAGGATCTGACTGTAATCCGATTGCTTTAAAAAGATTCAAGAAATACCTTACTTAGGAAGAAAAACCAAAAATAAAATATGTTCTAAGCATGAACGCTGAAGCCACTAAAAGTATTGCACCTAATTTTATTCGGTGCTCGAAAAAGAAAGCATCTGTCATGTAAAGTTTATTTGCTTTCCTTTCTGCAATCAATATCATATTAGGTTTCAAAAGCAATAACAACCCAAAAATGCCAGCAACTATGGACAAATATAAAAATATCATTTCTTTATAAGGTCCACTATAATAGCTGTAAACTAAAAACCCAGATGCTGTCAGCATAAAAATGCCTAATGGTATTCTATTATTCATCAAGGCTGCATCAGTCATATATAACTGGTTAGCACTACGCTCTACTTTTAATATAAAAGCAGGTGCAAAAATCATAAGAAATCCAAAAATTGATGATAATATTCCTATAGCCAGGATAGCTAAAAATATTATTTCCATTTCATTACCTCGTTCCTGTAATAGTTAAATCGCGAATAATCGCAAGTTTGTAGCTTATTTAAACAAAATACACTATGTAAACAATTTAAAGATTTTCTTTTACAAAAATAACTTCTTAAACATTATTTTTTTGAGACTAATGAAATAGTTTTGTCAAGCTTATTTAGCAAGAAATCAGCATCCCTATTATTAAAAATGATTGGAGGTTTTATTTTTATCACATTGTTATCTGGCCCGTCAGTGCTAAGCAGAACACCTAATTCTTTCATTTTATTTACAATATATCTTGCTGCTTTGGGGTTTGGTTTTATTGCATTTGTTTCAGCAACTATTTCTATTCCCAAAAACAAACCCTCGCCGCGAACATCTCCAATTATCTCAAAAGTCTTTTTTAAACTCAAAAGTTCCTTTTTTAGATAAAAACCTACATTTAACGCATTTTTTTGAAGTTCATCATCCTCTATAATTTTTAACACAGTATGTCCTATTGCAGAAGAAACTGGATTACCTCCAAATGAGTTAAAGTATTCCATCCCATTATTAAATTGATTTGCTAGCTCTTCGGTTGTAATGACCGCAGACAAAGGATGTCCATTACCAATCGATTTACCAATCGTTACAATATCAGGTTGTACATCTTGATAATTGAATCCCCAAAAATATTTTCCGATTCTGCCAAACCCGACCTGGATTTCATCCGCGATACATATACCCCCTATATCATGAATAATTTTACATGCATCTTTCAAAAACGTAGTAGGTAATGGAATTTGCCCACCACATCCCATAAAAGATTCAAATATAAACGTAGGTTTACATCCATAAGCCTTCAATTTCTTTGCACAGTTTGAAAAATCTTCTAAATATTTTTCTATTGATGATTGGTCTTTGTAGACTCCTCTAAAAAGGTTTGGAGTAGGAATCTCATGAACATACGATGGCGGAGTAAACCCTCCCAAGCCTTTATATTTATAAGGACTGATTTCTATTAAAGAAATTGTGTGTCCATGATATGCACCATCAATCACAATTGTGTTTTTATTCCTAACAGAATTTCTTGCGATCCTCAAGGCCAGATCGTTTGACTCGCTTCCAGAGTTTGTAAAGAAACATATGCTAAGTTTTTCAGGTAGTGAATTAATGATTGATTGGGCATAATTAAGTACGTTTTCATCTAGATATCTTGTATTAGTATTTAGTTTCTTAAGTTGTTCATATGCTGTTTTTGCTATTCTAGGGTGGCCATGACCTACATGCTGGATGTTATTCACCGCATCTAAATATTTATTTCCTTTACTATCGTATAAAAACTGCCCCAGACCTTTAATTAAATGTAAAGGGTCATCATAAGATAAATTAAGAGAAGGTGCTAAGACTTTTTGCCTAAAATTTTTAATAACCATAGTTGCTTACATTAACTTTAATTTTAAATCCAATTTTCCAAATCAACTCTTTTTAACAAATGAATGAGTGACCATGCAGGCTTTTCAGATATAGTCAGGTATTTATTTTTAGGGAAAAGTTTTTTTCTCCATGCTGCCATTGTAACTGATATAGAAAGTCGCATACAAACTAAGTACGGAATACAACGTAATTCATATTTATTCAAGTTGTAAACTGATAAATATCCTTCCAAAAATTGTTCAACGTCAATTGAATACTTCTTAGAATTTTGAATAATATATGAAATACATACTGCAGGCTCACAAACAGTTAGAGATTTTGTCATATCTCCAAAATCAATTATTCCTTTTATTTGTCCTGATGTATCTAGCACTATATTATTCTTATTGCCATCGTTATGAATGATAGATTTTCGAATTTTGTTTATTATAGGAAGTACATTTGTTTCATATTTACCTATAAAATCTTTTAAAATAAATACAGAATCTCGATCTTTTATGTGATTTAATTTTTTTTTTATAAACTTAATATTTTGAATATCCCAAGGAAAATTACCTAATCTACCTTCGTGATTAAAGTCAGACAATGAATGAGAAAGATTCCCCAATAATAGACCTACTTTTCTTATATCTATATCGCCTCCATTAAGATCATGCAATAGGTTCCCATCTATAAAACTAAACAAACAAGAAATGTATTTTTGATTCATATGTTTTATAGTCTGTGGTCCTCGAATTGGAATAGGGACTTCGAATGGGAATCCGCTATCTTGAATATGATTCAATGCTAAAATTTGCATTTCGACATTATACAAGTCTTCATAATAATTATATACTTTCAGAATATATTGATTTCGATATGCTTTGATTGAAATAATCTGATCTCGATCGCTTGGGAAAAATGTTAATTCACCTTCAATACCATAGTTTATCCTTAAGTGTTCTTTTATAGTACAAGGATCTATAACAGGAGGAGATGTTGTGTATAACTTGCTGCTCATTATGAATATTGCATTCAATTTTAGTTAATATTTATTTAATAAAAATTACAACCATACTCAATTTGTTACAAAAATGTAAAAAAATGTTACACATTCCATTAAAATAGTATTAGATTTAGCTAATCGAGGTAGGGTTAGCTTAAATATTCTTTTGAGCAAATTAAATATATGGCAAAACAATCTATTCTCATTGTAGATAATGATGATGATATTATCAATAGCTTATCATTGCGTTTCAATAATATTGGAATGTTAACGATCACTTCTAAGGATGGTTTTGAAGGGTATACCAGAGCCTGTAAGGAATCTCCAAATTTTCTAATAGCTAGTACATTACTTCCTAATATGAATGGTTTCAAACTTTCGTATTTATTAAAGCACGATGAAAGATATGAGAATATCTCAATTATTTTGTTGACTTTAAATAATATTCAGGTTGAAGAAAATATTTTTAGGGATTGTAAAGCAAATTACATTTTAAAAAAGCCTTTTAAATTTTCAGAGTTAAAACACGTTATGGGGCTGGATTAAATAATGGACACAAGTTTAAATCCATTAATTATTCTTTTCCTTTTTTTTATAGGATCTGTTTTTGGCAGCTTCTTAAATGTAGTTATTTATCGAGTTCCAAAAAAAATGAGTATTGTTTTTCCTAGTTCTCATTGTTTCAATTGCAAAAAAAACATACCTTTAAAATATAATATTCCAATTATTGGTTATTTTCTATTAAAAGGTAAGTGTGTTAATTGTTCCAAAAGCTTTCCCAGCAGATATGCTTTTGTAGAATTAATAACCGCTATTCTAACTATCATTATTTACTTGATTTTTGATATAAGTCCTCTTTTTTTTATATACCTTGTACTCACCTACCTTCTAATAGCTGTAACTTTTGTTGATATTGACCATTTTATCATTCCAAATGGGTTTATTTTGTTTGGCTTAGCAGTTTTAATTTTATCGTTGATTTTTGATATCTTATCTATAGGATGGGAATATTCATTATCTGGATCATTTGTTTTTGCAGGATTTCTATTCTTTATTGGTTTAATTGGCCAATTTATCTTGAAAAAAGAAAGTATTGGATTTGGTGATGTTAAGCTTGGATTAATTTTAGGAGGATTTTTAGGCGTTGAGTATTCTATTCTTGCTTTGTATTTAAGCTTCGCACTAAGTGCAATCATGATCATTGCCTTTTACAGGACGAAAATAAATTCAGGAGATACAAAAATTCCGTTTGGCCCGTATTTAGCAGCAGGAACCCTTATTTCACTATTTACAATTGAGCCAAATGGAAGTAATTATATACTTAATTGGTACTATAGAACGATGTTTTGATATGGATGTACTAGGAAGAAAACGAATAGGTACGATGCTTGTTAACGCAGGGAAAATTGATAGCAAGCAACTTGAAGATTCATTGCAAAAACAGAAAAAAAACCCTGAGTATTTAGGTCAAATTTTCATCTCAAATGGTTTTTTGAATGAGAAAGAACTTTACTTTTATTTGAGTCATCAATTTAAGGTGCCATTCCTTTCGTTAGGCTATTTTAAAATAGATAAATCATTAATGAGTTTATTTTCTGAGAGTCAAATAAGATCGAAAGCTTTTTTACCTCTTTTTAAATTAGATAACACTCTAACTATAGCAGTATCTGACCCTCTGGATTTAAAGCCAATAAATCTTGCCAGAGAAGTTACAGGCATGAAGGTTGAGTTAATCTTAGCTTCTATGATAGAAATTGAGAACTCAATTGATCTGCACTATGGTATATCAAGTTTTGTAGGCGAGAGTTCTGGAGATGTTGAAGCAACAAAGATCACAGATTTTTTTGATGAAAGCAAGGTTGTAGAGTTGGTGGATAGCATTATTTCCCAAAGTCAGAAATATAATTGCTCAGACATTCACATTGAAGCTCGAGAAAATGATATTAGGGTGCGGTTTAGAATCGATGGGCGATTGCAGGATTTTCAAACTTTACCTAGCGGAATACATACCGCTCTAGTTTCCAGGTTGAAAATAATGGCAAATATGGATATTGCTGAAACTAGGAGGCCTCAAGATGGAAGAATTTTATTTAACTCTAATCAAGGAAGGCTTGATCTTAGGATTTCAACTTATCCAACCCTATATGGCGAGAAAACAGTGTTAAGGCTTTTAAATATTTCAGATGCATTACACTCGTTTGGGGGACTAGGGTTCGAGCCAGAATGTGAAGAACGTTTTAACACTATGCTTATTGGTGGTGAAGGTATTATCTTAGTTTCGGGTCCAACTGGAAGCGGGAAAACAACTACTTTGTATTCTACTTTAAATAAACTTGAGTCGCCTGATGTAAATATAGTTACAGTTGAGGACCCTGTTGAATATGACCTTGATAACATTAATCAAGCGCAAATTAATATTAAATCCGGTGTAACTTTTGCTTCAGCTCTTCGTTCCATACTGCGTCAAGATCCCGATATTATTATGGTTGGTGAGGTTAGGGATGAAGAAACAGTTGAATTAGGCATTAGAGCAGCTCTCACAGGCCATTTAGTTTTTAGTACAATTCATACAAATGATGCCGCTTCAGGTTTTACAAGATTGCTCAATTGGAATGTTGAGCCATTTTTAATTGCCTCTACAGTCAAAGGCATTTTAGCACAAAGGCTAGTAAGACGTATCTGCCAAGAATGTAAAATGGAGTATGATCCTCCCATTAATGAATTAGAAATGATAGGATTAAATGTTGATACCGAAATTCAATTTTTTAAAGGTAAAGGTTGTCTGGCTTGTCGCAATACAGGTTTCAAAGGCAGGATTGGAATTTATGAACTATTGCTAATGGATGCTCAAATATCAGAATTAGTTTTAAATCAAGAGCCAGGCTATAAAATCAGGAAACAGGCTAGAGATAATGGTATGTCAACCTTACTTGAAGATGGTTTAGTAAAGATTAACAGGGGAGATACTACGATTTCTGAAGTGTATGAAACTTTAGGCACAAGTAAAATAGTTTTATGATTAACGCCTTATACGTCAACGGTACTAAAAGCATTCTGCCAGGAGTGAAAGAAAAAGGGATAAATCTTGATCATGTACAAAATGGAATGATTGCTATTAGTGCAGTTCAATCTGGAGATTTCGACGCAGTTATTATAGAAGACGAACTTCCTTTGATGACCCCCTCAAGACTTATTAGAGAGGTGTTCAAAACAAACCGAATGATTCCCATTATTACCTTAGTAAGATCCAAAAAAGAAAGAAAACGATTCTTGATGATGTGGGAATGGGTTTGTTTGGGTACTTCGAGCCTGAATTTTCAAAAGTAGATCACCTATCTGATTTATTGAAATCTGCTAAAAGATTTCATGACTTTAAAAAACAAGCTCCAAAAACTTCCGTACGTCATTTTTCAGGAAGAGGTTTTGAAAAAATAGTGGGCTACTCAGATAAAATGCTAAATATTTACCATTTGATGTCACAGATTAAAACAAAAGATGTTACAACAATATTGTATGGAGAAAGTGGAACGGGAAAGAATCTAATTGCGGATACTCTTCACAATATAAGTCTCAGGCGGGATCGGCCAAACATAGCTGTAAACTGTCCTGCTATTCCTTCTGAGCTGTTAGAAAGTGAACTATTTGGACATGAAAAAGGGGCCTTTACCGGTGCCCACGAAAGAAAAGATGGAAAATTCTTAGCAGCAAACTCAGGAAGTATATTTTTAGATGAAATTGGAGATATGAGTCCATCGCTTCAAGCAAAAGTTTTAAGGGTACTGGAGAGTGGAGAGATTGAAAGAGTAGGAGGCGCAGAAACGATTAAAATTGATGTGAGAATTATTTCTGCTACGAACCAACCTCTAGATAGTAAAATTAAAGAGGGATCATTTAGACAAGATTTATATCATAGAATAAATGTTTTTCCTATCACAATACCACCATTGAGAGAACGAAAAGAAGATATAGCTCCTACCGTATTGACCATTTTAAAGGGTTTAAAAAAGAAGCACAATATTTCTGTAGATTTTATTTCTCATAATGCAATGAAAAGACTTGTTGAGTATGATTGGCCTGGGAATGTCAGAGAAATGGAAAATACATTAGAGAGAGTTGTACTAATACATGATAACCCTCTTATTAGATTAGAAAATATTGATAGTGTTTTAAATAAAAACGCGGATACGAATACTCAAATAAGTCCTGAAGATAGTAACCAACTTACTAATAAAGATGATTCAGATGTAAAGTTGAATAATGATGAAGAAGATCAGGCAGCAATTGTGAATGAATCCGTACTTTCAAAAATTAATAGTCCTATGACTTTGAAAGAATTAGAGAAAATTGCTATTAAGGCAGGACTGGAAAGATCAAACTGGAACATGAGTACAGCCGCTCAACAACTTGGCATAAGTAGAATGACCTTATATAGAAAATTAACTCAACACAATATTAGTAAAGATGGCTGAAAAAAGTTCCTCATTTTCCTATATAGCTACTAATGACACTACTGGGATCGTGCGAGGTGAATTAAGAGCTCAGGGACAAAATGCAGCTCTAGATCAACTTGAGAAAATGGGTTTAAAACCAATTTCTGTCAAAAAGAAGACAACCTCTTTATTGGACACTCAAATTGATTTGTTTGAAAAAGTTCCACCAGAAGACATTTATAACTTTACAAGACAGCTTTCTGTAATGTTGAAGGCAGGAGTACCATTGGTAGATGCATTAGACTCTGTTCATTCAAACAAAACAAATGCACTGCTAAAAAAAACAATAGATAAAGTTATTGATGATGTATCAAATGGACTTTCACTTTCGAAGTCAATGCGCAAACATCCTAAAGTTTTTAATTCTATGTTTGTAAATATTATTAAAGCTGGAGAAAGCGCTGGGGTATTAGATAAAGTTCTCTTCCAACTTGCTGACTTTATTGCACATGATTTGAAGCTCAGGATGGGAATTACTCAAGCGATAAGATATCCATCGATTGTAGTTGGTATCACAATTCTAGTTGGTATTTTCGCTGTAACATATATTTTACCTAGGTTTTCAACACTTTTTGCAAATACTAAAATAGACCTTCCGACTCCAACAAGAATACTCCTTGGGATCAATCAGTTCTTTACAGATTATTGGCAGTTTGTTGTCTTTGGCATATTGATTTTAGTTATTGCGATATGGAGGACTTTGAAAACAAATACAGGGCTATATCAGTGGCATAAAATTTTACTCGACCTACCTGTTTTCGGTCCGATTGCTCAAAAAATGGCAATTTCACGATTTTGTCATGTATTAGACACTCTAGATAGAACAGGTGTGCCGATTTTAGATGCATTAGAAATTGCCGGGAAAACAGCGGGTAATGCTTTTATCGAAGAGAGATTAGCAAAAGTGTATAAGGATGTGCAAATGGGGAAAAAGGTAGCAGTCTCTATTACCTCACATACATTAGATATTTTTCCAAATCATGTTTTGAAAATGATCCAAGTTGGAGAAGAAGCAGGAGCAATGGATGACATGCTAAAAGAAATTGGAGATATGACAGACGCAGAGGTTCAAGATAAAGTTTTAAAATTAACAGCCACACTCGAGCCCATAATTACTGTTGTAATGGGAGTATTCATTTTGACACTAGCTTTATCAATTTTCCTACCTATTTGGGACATGTATGAAGCACTTTCTCGCGGTTGATGTGCGTAACATATTGATACGTTATTAAAAAAAATTTTCTCGCTATTTCATTATTAAAATGAATTAAATGTATGCAAAAGTAACAAAATGTTACTGTAACCTTTTGTTATTATTGCATAGTTTATAGACTGGAAAAACTATTTTAAATTTTTTTGGTATAGACTTTGCATCCTATGTATTGTGAAATCATTACTAAATATCATAAAGAAAATAAATAAAAGATTTTTAAAATCTTTTTTTTCCATTCAAGGTCAATCTATAGCTGAGTTTGCTGTCATTACTGCTATGATGTCTACCTTTGTTGCTACTGCTGCTCCAAGACTTTCTAATTTAATGGAAGAAGGAAAAGCTCAAAAAAGTATTCAAGAGATAGATAAACTTCTAACACAGGCCAAAAATTTTTATGAGCTTACTTCTAAACTAGAAGGTAGAGGCAGATTACCAGGTCAAGACAAATTTAATATTCAAGTAGGGAGCTATTCAGATACGACCGAAGCATATAATGATTTAAAATATTTTACAACATTTAACAATGATAGTATCGGTCAAAAATGGGTTTCAGTTTTCGGAAATCATGATGGTTCTCTATTTCAGGACGATGAATATTTACCTGAATTAGACAATGAAGGAAATATACTGTGTGATAATTGTCCAGAGGGTAGAGATGCTGGAATGGTAGAATGGTATCATCTATTTAATCAAAGTATTTTAGAAAGTCCTTTCCAGGATGGACACTTTATATATGTTGTGATTCCCGGGTCTGGCTCTGGTAAAGAAGTTATTGCTCCAAGAATAATTATTGCTGATGCAGAAAATCCATTACACTTTCATAAAATAATGGATTTATAAAAAATACTTAATCATACTTTTTTTTCTATGAAAGAGCCCCGGCAAGGGGCTTTTTGCTTTATATGGATCAAAATGTTACACCGCATACTTGTAACAAAATGATAATTTTGAATACATCCTTTTCAATGT
>MDSZ01178912.1_pt1 | contig 10049 bp, 8 predicted proteins | sample 811201 | NCBI WGS metagenome assembly MDSZ01 (sample SAMN05326647, study PRJNA326480) | marine metagenome | isolation source: seawater | place: Indian Ocean: North | collected 2010 | reverse complement strand
TTACAATAAAAAAATACTTACACGAAGAAGATTTGGCCACTCCCTTTTAGCAGCTTCCGCATATCCGTTTTTATCAAAAAAAATTCATGCTACTGAGAAAGCTGACGTAATAATAATAGGTGCAGGTTTAGCAGGATTAAATGCTGCTCTCAATCTCGAACAAGAAGGGTATAGCGTTCTTGTACTAGAGGGAGATAATTATGTTGGTGGCCGTGTAAAAACATTAGAGCTCCCAACAGGTAAAATTAATCTTGGGGGACAAACAATCGGTCCTTATTACGCAAGAGTACGAGATATAGCAAGCAGGCTAAAAGTTCCACTTATTTCCCCATCAGGCCGGATAAAAATGGGTAACTATATTAATGGTGAATTGGTTTCTGATCTAGACTGGTCAAAGTCAAACGCAAATAAAACTGTTGGTGCAGAGAGAGATGTACAGCCTTCTGGTTTGGAGTATTACTATCTTTCAAAGCACAATCCTCTCCCAGATGTGGAAAGTTGGGTATCAAGTGAAATGTCAAAATTTGATATTTCGATTTATGACCATTTAAAGAATGCAGGAGCTTCGGAAGAGGCACTAAGAATAATCTCAGTTACTGCTAATGTTCATAGTATAAATTCCGCGTCTGCTTTGGCATATTTGCGTGATTTAAAGCGACTGGAATGGGGTATTCCTAAATCAAATGATAAGAATACAACACTTTACAGTACAAGTTCATCTGATGGGTTAACTTTTAGTGAAGTTAAAGGTGGAACACAGAGATTAACAGAGGCAATGGCAAGTGCTTTAAAAAGAGAAGTGCGTTTAAGCCAGCTTGTAAAACAGGTAAGTATGTTAAAACAGGGTTGTGAAGTTACCTCTATTGATGGAAAAAAATATTTAAGTCGTTATGTTATTTCGGCAGTACCATTAAGTGCTTTGAGAAATATTGAAATAAATCCAGGATTTAAATCAGTTCAGGATGATATCACCAGATACTCTTCACATAGCAATACCCTAAGGGTTTTCCTCGAATTTAAAAAGCCATTCTGGGACGATGATATTGGTAATCCAAGTTTATACACGGATACATCCATTGAAAGAGTCTGGGCAAGAAGGGTTGGTGGTGAAGATATTTCTTTATTAGATTGCTGGGTTAATGGGAATGGAGCTTATCGTTTGGACCAACTCTCAAAAAATGAGCTTGGAAGTTTTGTAGTGAAAATGCTGGAAAAAATTAGACCGTCTACAAAAGGTAAGCTAAAAGTAATAGATATGCATTCCTGGGCAAAATCATCCTTTTCAGGCTGTTGCAGACACGTATATAGTGCTGGGCAAATTAACCGGTGGTCTTCTGAAATAGCTAAACCTCATGAGAGGCTATACTTAGCTGGAGAGCATACAAGAAGTATTGAGAATGGTATGGAAGCGGCGGCCAAATCAGGTGAGAGAGCAGCTTTTGAGATTATGGAGAGAGATTCTTAGTATTAGACTAGAAGATTATTTTGCTATTTGATCAAGATCAAGGCCGGATTTAATATTAGGAAGCATTGCGGCTGATATAGTTGCCACTATTGCAGATGGGATTGCCACAATAGTGAATGCCATACGCCAGTCAAAATTTTCTACCAAAAGAGCTACCCCAACTGGATATGTTGCAAAAGATATTAGAATAGAAGCAAGCATAATAGAGGATGCTGTTGCTCGTGCTCTTGTTGGAAATAGCTCAGCAGCTAAAGCCCACATTGCCGCAGCAGAAGCATAAAATGTCATAGTCATTGCTCCAAACCAAATGACATTTTCAGCGTAGCTACTTGGAAGCCAGATTAATCCGGACAAAGCAAATGTTCCAAGTGTCAAGAATATTAGTACTGTATTTCTTCTTGTTAGAACAAACTCCCCAATTAAAGCGACCGCTATATATCCAATAACACCAATTCCATAGGATAGTCCCACAATGAAAGCGGAGTCTCTCTCTGAATATCCATAAACATCACTAAAAAATGTTGGAAAGTAAAAAGCGGTCCCAGCATATGCACCTCCTTGAAAGAAGAATAGTGATATGCTCCAAAAAGACCTCTGTCTTAATTCGGGTTCTAGTAAAATTTTTATTTTTCCTATCCATTCATTTAGATTCATTAGTGAGTTGTTACTAGCTGAATCAGATAATTTTTCTCTTTGAAACCTTTCAGACTCTGGTAAAGCTTTTGCAATAATAAAGGCAACAGGAACAACTAGAAGTGCGGGAAGAAAAATGTATCTCCATCCATAAGCTTCTAATATAGGTGCTCCTATGAGTGCTGCTAAAAACCAACCTATTGCATAACCACACTGAAGCATACCGGTCATAAAACCTCTTATTCTGGCTGGTGCGGCTTCGGCAGTATAGGCCTGGGCTAAAGGAAGTATTCCAGCACTTAGGCCAAATGCACATGCTCTAAACATTGTAAGGCTTAATATTGACGGGGCTAGTGCATGAAGACCTACTAATAATGCGGAACTAGCTAAACAAAATATAAAAAGTTTTCTTCTCCCAAAACGATCAGCTGCAACACCAATTGTAACTGTTACAATAGCTGCAAAGATAAACGATAGAGATAAAATACTTCCAATTGTTTCTAGTCCAATATCAAATGTATTCATAATACCGGGAATTGCATAGGCAAATAGAGATTGATCAAAGTTTGATAAAACTTGACCAATCATGCAAATCGAAAATATTAGAAGTGGGACACCCCACATGTCTTTTACTATTGAAATAATTTTCAAAACTTAATCCACTGTTTCCGTTAAATTATTGGAGTTCAAGAACTGCCTTATTTACCATAACATTAATTAAGTGCGATCTATATTCAGAGGAAGCATGTAAATCAGAATTTAATTCATCAGTTGAGATAATAACATCCTTAGTTGAGTCCGTGGAAAAATCTCTTGAGAGTTTTTCTTCCATTTCTCTAACTCTAAAAACTTTTGGTCCTGCGCCGGTAATAGCAACTCTGATAACACCATTCTGGATTGATACAAAAGCACCAACTATTGCATATCCAGAAGCAGGGTTTGGGAATTTTTTATACGAAGCTTTTTGGCATATAGGAAAGGAAATTTTCGTTACTATTTCTCCTTCATTAAGTGAGGTTTCGAAGAGGCCAACAAAAAAATCCTCAACATTAATTGTCCTTTCAGATGTATATATTTTTGCATTTAAAGAAAGCAATGCTGCTGGGTAATCAGCAGAGGGATCATTGTTAGCTATTGAACCGCCAATTGTTCCGCGGTTTCTAACCTGAGGATCCCCAATCATACTGGCTAAATTTGAGAGAGAGGGTAAGTTTTTCTTAACTATCTTTGATTCGGATATTTGCTGATGAGTACACATTGCTCCTATATGTATGTAATTTCCGTCTACATTAATTGATTTCAATTCTGTAACTGCAGACAAATCGATTAAATCTGATGGCATTGCGAGTCTTTGCTTTAATGTAGGTATTAGTGTCATTCCACCTGCAATATAGCTAGCATCTTCACAAGAGGAAAAAAGAGACTTGGCTTCTGATATAGATGAGGGTTTCCTATAATTAAAATTATACATTATATTTTCTCATCTGAATTTTTCAGGCAATCTAGTATAGAGTCTACAATACTTTGGTATCCTGTACATCTACAAAAATTTCCTTCTAATTCATGTCTTATTGTTTCTTCATCAACTTTTTTCTCTTTATATTTCTCAAGAATCCTAAGAGAGGTCATTATCATGCCAGGGGTGCAGAATCCGCATTGTAAACCGTGATTTCTTCTAAAAGACTCTTGGATTGGATGAAGAGAACCATCTTGACTTGCTACCCCTTCAATTGTTGTTATCTTTTGATCAGCTGCCTGTGCTGCAAGAACTGTACATGATTTAATAGCTTGACTATTCATATGAACTGTACAGGCTCCACATTGGGATGTATCACAACCGACATGAGTGCCAGTTAACCCTAGCTTTTCCCTTAACAAATCTACTAAAAGCGTTCTAGGTTCAATGTCTAAATTTTCTAATTTATCATTAACAACGAGACTAATTTGCATCTTCTTGCCTATCAAGCTAAGGGTTATAACACCAATCAAAGATCACTGATTTTTAAACAATTTTTTTATTTTATCAATGAAATAAATTGAAAGTGAGGGGATTTGAATGATAATCATTTTCAATCTTTCAAAAAATTTATACTCACTTTTATTAATATTACTATTTTCAGGCTTTTCTGAAAGCTGATTAGTTAAGTTTAAAAAGAAATGATCAGCAAGTTTTTTTGCTGTGGAATCAATTAATCTGCCGCCAATTTGAGCTAATTTACCTCCAACATTGGCAGTAACTGAATAATTGAGTGTGGTGCCCTTGGATGAAGGTAGTAATTCAACATTTGCCTCACCTTTGGCAAAACCCGCCGCTCCTCCTTTACCTTCTCCAGATATTGTGTAACTTTCATGAGGTTTAATGTTTGATAGTTTTACAATGCCTTTAAATTTTGCCTTAACCGGACCAACTTTAGCAACTACAGTTGCTTCAAGTTCAGTGTCAGAATTTCTTTTAATTTCTTCGCATCCAGGTATACATAATTTTAGTATACTAATGTCATTCAATGCTTGCCAAACAACAATTTTAGAAGCTTCTATATCATAAGACCCAGACATATCCATATTAACTATCCTAATTTGTTTTTTTAATCTTACATTAGTCGACAAGATAATAAAAGATTAGTTAATATATGTACTTTTAAATTAAAGAGAAAATTAATGAAAAAAAATAGTAAAATTGCAAACGAATTAGGAATAAGAGACAAAGGGAAGAAAACAACGTCTATATTAAAGATTCTTCCTTTTTTAAAGCCATATAAGTTAAATATAATATATGCATTTATTTTCTTAATAATTACTTCCTCAGCAACTCTATCGGTTGGAATAGGTGTAAAATATTTAATTGATGAAGGGCTGGTTCAACGCAATACTGAGATATTAAATTTTGGGATTATTTTTTTACTTTTTCTTGTTGTTACTATTTCTACAGGTACATATTTTAGATTTTATTTTATTTCTTGGGTTGGTGAAAGAGTTGTTGCTGATATACGTATAGCAGTTTATTCAAGGGTTTTAAGATTAAGCCCTGTGTTTTTTGAGAAAATCAGAACTGGTGAAGTTTTAACGAGGATTACTGCTGATACATCAGTGTTACAGAGTATAATAGGTTCATCACTATCAATAGCACTACGCAATTTTATAACTCTTCTTGGTGGTTTAATCCTTTTATTTTTTACAAGCCCAAAACTTACTCTTTTGGCATCCTTGGTAATTCCTGCTGTTATTGTTCCAATAATTTTCTATGGCAAAAGAGTTAGAAGATTATCACGAGCTAGTCAGGATAGGATTGCTGATATAGGTGCTTATGCAGAGGAGAGTATTAATGCAATTGAAACGGTTCAATCTTATAGCCATGAAAAAATAGATAGAGATAACTTCAATAGAGAAGTAGAAAATACATTTTTAACTTCACTCAGAAGAATTTATGCACGTGCAATGCTAGGGTCAGTAGTTATTTTCCTCGTTTTTGGCTCAATCTCTCTTATTTTATGGGCAGGAAGCATTGACGTAATTAATAAAAAAATCACTGCTGGGTCCTTAACCTCTTTTGTTTTTTATGCCGTAATTGTTGCTGGAGCAGTAGGTGCCCTTACTGAAGTGTTCGGGGAACTTCAGAGAGGAGCGGGTGCTGCGGAAAGGTTGTTTGAGCTTTTAGAGGTAAAGCCAGAAATTGTTTCGCCAAAAGTATCTAAAATAATTCCTCATGATGAACCCTCAAAAGTTGAGTTTAATTTGGTTTCCTTTTCTTATCCTTCTAGGCCGAAAACGTCAGTAATTAACAAATTAACATTCACAGTAGATCCTGGAGAAAAAGTAGCCTTAGTTGGCCCGTCAGGTGCGGGAAAAACTTCAATTTTTAAATTACTATTAAGGTTTTATGATCCCCTTGAAGGAGAAATTAAAATAAATAATATAAATATAAGGGAGAGTAAGATTAGTGATTTTAGGACAAGAATAGGATTGGTTTCACAAGACTCTGTAATTTTTTCAACAAGCGCTCTAGAAAATATAAGATATGGGAAACCTGATGCAACTGTTGAGGAAGTTATTAAGGCTGCATCTTCTGCAATGGCTACCGAGTTTATTGAAAAAATGCCAGATGGATTCAATACATTTCTGGGAGAAAAAGGTGTTCGTTTATCAGGTGGTCAGAAACAGAGAATTTCAATAGCTCGTGCAATATTGCGGGATCCTTCTATATTATTGCTTGATGAGGCTACTAGCGCATTAGACTCAGAAAATGAGAAACTAGTCCAAACTGCATTATCAAGCGTAATGAAAGATAGGACAACAATTGTAATTGCCCATAGACTTTCTACAGTTGTAAGTGCAAATAGAATTTTAATATTAAATAATGGAACACTTCAAGGAATTGGGACTCACCAAAGTTTATTGAGTAATAACAGTCTTTACTCTAAATTAGCTAAATTACAATTTAATCATGACTTATAAATAGAGATAATTAATGAATGAAGATTTAATCAAAGATACCCATTTTATATATCCTTCTATTTCATTCTGCGATTTAGTTTCTAATTTCAGTATGTTTGATGAATTTGAAGATAAGTACAGTTATATAATAGAACTTGGTAAAAAAGTTCCTGATTTACCAGATAACATGAGGATAGAAAAATATAAAGTTGAAGGATGTATGAGTCAGGTATGGATGGTTAAAGGTACTTATAGGGATACTAATGATAGAATAGCATTTGCCGCAGATAGCGACTCTTCTATTGTTAAAGGCTTAATTTTTATTCTCGCAACAATTTATACTGGTAAAAAAATTAGTGAAATTACTGAAATAAATGAACTTACTTGTTTGGAAGCACTTGGCTTGCAAGATAGGTTAAGTGTCAATAGGAGGAATGGATTTGCTTCAATGATTAGCAAAATTAGGCAAACTAGTTAATTTATTTTTTTTATTGTTTTAAATTTATTAAGCATATCATTAATCATCTTATCGTCGGGATCAAGTTTGTGAGCCCTAAGAAAGTAAACTAAAGCTGTATCAATATCGTTTTTTTCAAGAAAAATCATACCACCATCATAGAAAACAACTTTTTCCAGGGGAGCAATTCGTTTTGCCTTCCTTAGGGAATTAATGGAGTCATTCCACCTCTTTTGTTTTGCAAAAATTCTTGCTAGCCCTAAATAAGGTTCAAATAATCTTGCGTTTTTTTTTGAAATTTTGAAAAAATAATCTTTTGCAACTTGAATATTACCAAACTTTTCATGTGTTTCTGCCAAGAATAACAATATTTCCATATTTCCAGGCTTTAGCATTATTGAACTTTCAAGAGCTGTAATTGCATTCCTTAGATTATTTTTTTTTAAAAATAATTTAGCCATATTGAAGTGTGCAATGAATGAGTGAGGATTCTTATTAATTGAAGATCTAATATATGAACCACTTTCAATTACGGATCCTCCATTGGCATATTTAATAGCGATTTTAAGAAGACTCTCCTGAGAATCTGTGTCATGTTCATGCTTAATAGTTGCAGAATTTTTATAACTTGATAAGAGTTTGACAATCTTATTAATTTTATCTTTTTGCATTTTTAATTTTCTTTTTTTTTAACTTTAATTTATCTTTTATAAGAGGGTCTAATTTAGGGATTGTTCTATATATGTGTATTAATTATTTTGTAAGAAGTTGGCCATTAAGTCTTTATTTAATTCTTTTCATATTGGTTTATTTTTCTCTTACCTTAGCTAGTAAGCATGTGTTCAGCCAGGATACCAAAATATCTCAGATAACGCTTCTTGTCGATAATATTCAAAGATCTATAGAGTTTTATCAGAGGTTAGGGCTTTCTATTTCATATAGGAAAAAGTCCTCTATTTCAGATGATAAAGATAGTTTTGGTTATGAAAAGTATCCATTAACTTCAGACCCAAAGACTGAATATTACACAATTATGAGTGATGGTAGTAAAGAAGGTACAAATATAGCTTTATTGGCATATGAAAAACCACCACTAGCAAATGCTAGGGGAAACTTAATGGGTTTAGGTGTGGGTGACTTTATTTTACTGATTAAAACAAAGGATATAAATTTTTTATACAATAGAATGGATGAATTTGGTGCTCGGTTTTACTCACGTCTTCAAAAATCTAATACTCATAATCAATTAGAGAGTGAAACAATTTATAATTTTATAGTTTATGACCCTGATGGACATCTTGTAGAAGTTATTTCGATTATTAATAACTAATTATTAGTTAATTCCCTCGAACATTTCCCTCTCTTCGAGGGTCAGCACCACCATATAACTTTCCATTTTTCTTATGGATTGTATGTAAACCGCTTGCGAAATCAATTATTCTTACTTTATAGCCCATTTCAGAGAGCTCTCCTTTACTTTCCTCTAGGCTTGTTCCTTTTTCTAGAAAGACTGTTGATCCAAAAGTTAGTACATTTGGAAGATTTACTGCCTCTTGAGGAGATAGGCCCCAGTCTAAAATACCAATTATTGATTTTGTAACTAGAGGAATTATAGAAGGACCTCCAGCAGAACCAGTCAATAAAATAACTTCATCGTTTTCATCTAAAATTATAATAGGCGCCATTGAACTCCTGGGTCTTTTACCCCCTTCAACCTGATTGGCCACTATTCTTCCTTCTTTAATAGGTTTGTAAGAAAAATCAGTTAGCTGGTTATTTAAGAAAAAGCCCTTAACCATTAAATGAGAACCAAATGCAGCTTCTATGGAGCTAGTCATTGATACTGCGTTACCCTCATTGTCTATAATCGATAAATGTGTTGTTGAGTTTAATTCTAAGCTGTTTCCTACTGATAGGTTCTTTAGAGGGTAACCTTTAAACTCTCCTGGAAAGGCATCGGATAAGATGGAGTCCTTTTGTATTAACTTAGCTCTTTTTCTAAGATAATCTTCGCTGACTAATTCTTTGATTGGTGCTATGAAAAAATTTGGGTCAGCAATATATAATTCTCTGTCGGCAAACATTAATCTGGTGGCTTCGATGAATACCTTTAAGGATTCTAATGACCAAGGCTTCATTCCACTAAGATTGAAATTTTCTAAGATACCTAACATTTGAATAACACCAATCCCGCCAGAGGATGGTGGTCGAGGGCCGCATATTGAATATTCGAAGTACTTACCGCAAATAGGTTTTCTAACAATAGCCTTGTATGAATTTAAATCATTTATACTTATCGAACTTGGGTTTAACTCAGATTTTTTTACCTTTTCTATAATTTCGAGTGCTAAATTACCCATATAAAATTCATCAGGCCCGTTTTTAGATATTTTCGTTAAAGTATCTGCGAATGGTTTATTTACAAGCACAGTTCCAATAGGATGAGGACTTCCATCAGGTTGATATAAGTAATTTGAGGGATTATCTAATCTTGGAAGAGTTTTATTGTTTTCAAGTAATTTATATAATCGTGGAGAAACCTTAAAGCCTCTCCCCGACAAATGTATAGCCGGTTTAAAAAGGTTTTCCCATTTCATTTTCCCATGCCTATTGTGAGCCATTTCTAAAACCCGAAGTAGCCCAGGAACTCCTACTGACTTCCCTCCAATTGTTGCTGACCTTCTACTTATGATTTCTCCATTTTTGTTTATAAATAAATATGGATTTGCAGAATTTGGCGCTGTTTCTCTCCCATCGTATGAATGAAGTATTTTATTCTTGTTATCCCAAAACATTATAAATCCCCCACCGCCTATTCCAGATGATTGAGGTTCAACAAGGTTTAGAATTAATTGGCTAGCTATTGCGGCATCTATAGCATTACCTCCTTCTTTTATAATTTTATAACCTGTCTCAGTGGCATAAGGATTTGCGGTTACAACCATAAAATTTGTAGTTGAAGTCTCATTTTTTTCAATAACGCCAGATGATCCTTCAGGTATAATAATATTATCCGAACTAATGAGGTTTTTAGGCCAGATGATTAGAAAGAATAAGGTTAAT